>ENA-OQNN01000014-OQNN01000014.1-human-gut-metagenome-genome-assembly--contig:-NODE-14-length-255415-cov-6.403294_pt1 | contig 255415 bp, 230 predicted proteins | sample MGYA00242624_ERZ504870 | MGnify/ENA primary metagenome ERZ504870 (study PRJEB26092, sample SAMD00036379) | human gut metagenome | host: Homo sapiens | study: EMG produced TPA metagenomics assembly of... | reverse complement strand
AATTCCACATCACTTGCCATCTTTTGTATTTGCCGTATGAACCTTGTTTCTGCTTTCATTATCTTCACCCTTCTTTATTTTAGCAGATTTTAGCTCGCTTGGCTAGATGTTAAGTTAATGACATTGCCACGAATGCAGCCCCTGCATGCAGACCAACGCCGGATAAACTGCCGTAGCCGTTTGCACCTGCTCCGCTCAAATCCGAGTTGGCAGTGATAAGTTTTAAAATGCCGCTGCCTGCGAATGCACCGGCAACCTGTGCGATGACATAGCCGATGAAGTCGCCGAATGTCAGCTTGCCATTAATCAGCATTGCAAGCGAAACAGCAGGGTTGACATGACATCCGGAAATATCGCCGATGGCATAGGCAGATGCAACAATGGCAAGTCCGAACGCCAATGCGATGGCAACAACGCCGAGGAAACCCATTTCCATACCGCCGGTAAAGCCGCCGCAGACGACAGCCGTTCCGCACCCGAATAATACCAGTACCATTGTCCCCAAAAATTCTGCAAGGTACTTTTTGATATTCATATTGTAACCTCCTCCGCAGGCTTTTGATTTTGGAAACAGATGCTGCGGAGTTCTGTTCCCGAGAAAAGCAAGTTGTCCATTGCTTTTTCTAAATTGTATCATGATTCGGCAAAAAAGTCAATGCGATTGGAGAAAAAACGGGAAAAATGGCGATTTCATGGATTGGTGATTCTTGGGAAATTTTATACGGTTCGGCAAGGCTGGGGCACATCCCCAGCTTGCCTTGGGAATCGCAATTGCCCCTGAAACCGTGTATTTCATTACAACCTCTTCATTGCAAAAGGCAATTGCAATTCTTTTCTCGATTTTCTTAGATATCAATGTTTCTTCTTGCAACCTTTGTTAGGGTGGGCAGCTTGCCCTCCCTAACAACCCACCTCGCCGAGCTGAGCCAGCTCGACCGCAGTTTGCCTGCGGCAAGTCGTACTTACTGTGCAGTTTCTGCCGTCTTGCGTGTTTTTCCCGTAGATGTCCGAGGTTTTCTCGGCTTTTTTGCCTGTACAGGCGGTGCTGAAACGGATTTTTCCACAGTCGTATGAATACGGAACAGCATTGCACTATACGGTGCAAGCGGCAATGTAACCTGACCCCCCTTTTCTGTCGGGGTTGTCAGAATCAAGTCTGTATTTTTTTCAACAGAACCATGATAACAAGCCCAGTCGCTGTGCAGCAGCGGTTCGAGTGCAGCACAGTCCGGAACGGTTACTGTGTATTGCTGGTCCTGCAAATCGGAGAAGTGCAGGATAATCAGCAGCCGTTCCCGATTCGCACGCCGTTCATAAGCATAAATGCAGCGGTTTTCCTGATGGCAATCAATCCAGCGGAAGCCCTCCCGCCGATAATCCCATGCAGACAGTGCAGGTTCTTGTAAATACAGCTGGTTCAAATCATGCATATAGTGATAGAATGCATCGTGAATCGGGAACTTTAAGATGTCCCAATCCTGTTCCTGTTCTTCTGTCCATTCTCGCAGCTGTCCGAGTTCATTGCCCATAAAATTCAGCTTTTTGCCCGGATGGGTGTACATATAGAGATATAATGCCCGTGCCTGTGGGAATTTCTGTTCGTATTCGCCGAACATTTTCTGCACGATGGTTGCCTTTCCGTGTACAGTTTCATCGTGCGAGAACGGCAAGAGATACCGTTCCTTATAATAATACATCATCGAGAATGTAATTTGATGGTAGCCAGAGCCACGGAAGAACGGATTGCTGCGGAAATAGTTCAGAGTGTCATTCATCCAGCCCATATCCCACTTGTAATCGAAGCCCAGTCCGCCGAATTCTACCGGACGGGTAACACCGTCAAAGTCGGTGGAATCCTCTGCAATCAGCATTGCATCTGGATGCAGCTGGTGCAAACCCTGATTCATGCGTTTTAGGAAGTTCAGGCTGGCTTCATTTTCGCCACGTCCTGGGTCGCCGCCCCAGTAAATCAACCGGCTGACTGCATCCATCCGGATTCCATCAAAGTGAAATTCCGAAATCCAGTAGTTTGCACAGGATTGCAGGAAGCTGCATACTTCTCCACGGGCGTGAATGAAGTTACAGCTGCCCCATTCGCTATAGTTGTCGCTGTTGTCGTCTGGGTATTCATAGAGAGATGTTCCGTCATATCGTGCCAACCCATAGCCGTCTACAGCGAAATGTACCGGAACAAAGTCCATGATGACACCGATCCCGTTGCGGTGGCAGAGATCAACGAACTTTTTCAAACCGTCCATATCGCCATAGCGAGCCGTCGGGCTGTAAAAGCCTGTATTCTGATAGCCCCATGAACAGTCTGCCGGATGTTCGCTCAGCGGCATACATTCAATGTAGTTGTAACCGTTTTTCTTAGCGTGTGCAATCAGCAGCGGAGCCAATTCTTCATAGCGATACCAGCCATTCGGGTCATTGGGATTGGTTTTCCAAGAGCCAAGATGCACTTCATAGATATTGACTGGTTTTTCGAGATGTCCGCCTCGTTGGCTCAGCCATTCGCTATCTTGAAAGTGATAGCTGTCGGTATCCCGAATGATGGAAGCCGTTCCCGGACGAAGTTCCATGCCGAACCCATAAGGGTCGCAGTGGTCGATAAATTCCACATCGGCGAAATGTTCGGAATAAATGCGGTATTTATACATCATCCCGGGGATGGCATCTGGAACGATGCAAGTATATACGCCGCCGGGATGAGTCTTTTCCATGGGAATTTCTTTCCAGCCGTTGCCCTCATAAATCAACGATACCTTTTCTGCATTGGGGGCAAGGGTGCGGAAGCAAACGCTGCCGTCTTTTTGTACATGTGCACCAAAAAAAGTATAGGCATCAAACGCATTGCCTAGAAAAAACTGATGAATATCCATAAAAGTACACTCCGATCTCCTTATTTTTTGTGATGTTCTACAAAATTGGGAACAAGATTTGCATTTTTTTCATGCTTTTATTATAATAGAAAAAAAGCCCGATGACAAGTACAAAAATAGAGAATTTGTTGAAGAACTGACATTTTTATCTGTTGTGTTGAAAAAAGAAGAAGGGAACTTCCCGTTTGTGAAATTGGTTGTCCGTAAGTGGAAAAACCAACGAAAAAGGAGGATTTTATGAAAAAGTCAAATGACCGCCGGATTCGCTATACACGCTATGCCTTGCAGAATGCGTTAATTGTCTGCATGCAGCAGAAGTCATTCAATCGGATCACGGTTCGGGAAATCTGCGAAACGGCAGACATCAACCGCTCTACGTTCTATATGCATTATAAAGATATTTACGAACTGCTGGATGAAATCGAAGAACAAGTTTATCAGGAAATTGATGCGATTTTTTCCAAAGAATCGCCGTCTATACACAATATGGAACAGCTATTGGACTATGTGCAGACGCATAAAACGCTGCTTGAATGCCTGCTCCAACAGGGAAGCGGTCTTGCCATTTCCCGTTTCTCTACGATTCTGCACGCTCACTATGGGAAATATTTACGGCGATATGCCGGAAATGGATTTTCTGCGGAAAATGAATATCTCTATGAATTCCTCTATACTGGGATTCTGGGCGTTTTACAGAAGTGGCTGCAAAACGAATGCAAGGATGACCGGAATCAAGTTGCCAGTGTCATGTGGCGGATGATTGTGCAGTCCCTACCGCATACCAAAAATCCGCATTCCTTTTCTAGTTTGTCGTGACAAATCACCTGAAATTTTTTCATTTCCTGTGCAAAAGCAACAAAAACCACGGCACTTTGAAAAAATTTCAAAATACCATTGCTTTTTTGCACAGAATGCGGTATAATAAAAACAGATACCGCCAGAAATGGAACGGTCTTCATTGTAATCACGTGTCTGTCTGACACGCAAACACTTTATAGGAGGAAGTTGAATTATGTTAGTATCTGCAAAGGATATGATGGAAAAGGCAAGAGACGGCAAGTATGCAGTCGGCCAGTTCAACATCAACAATTTGGAATGGACAAAGGCAATCCTGAACACAGCTGAAAAGCTCCAGTCCCCAGTAATCTTGGGCGTTTCTGGTGGTGCTGGTAAGTACATGACCGGTTTCAAGACCGTTGCTGCAATGGTAAAGGCAATGGATGAAACCCTGGGCATTACCGTTCCGGTTGCTCTGCACCTCGACCACGGTACTTATGATCAGTGCTATGACTGCATCAAGGCTGGTTTTACTTCTATTATGTTTGACGGTTCTCATTTCCCGATCGAAGAAAACCTGGCAAAGACCAAGGAATTGGTTGCAGTTGCTCACAAGCTGGGTCTGTCCATCGAAGCTGAAGTTGGTGCAATCGGTGGCGAAGAAGACGGCGTTATCGGCAGGGGCGAATGTGCAGATCCGCAGGAATGCAAGACCATCGCTGATCTGGGCGTAGACATCCTGGCTGCTGGTATTGGTAACATCCACGGTGTATATCCGGCAAACTGGGAAGGTCTGAGCTTTGAAACACTGGCTGCTGTTAAGGAAGCAGTTGGCGATATGCCGCTGGTTCTGCACGGTGGTACTGGTATCCCGGATGATCAGATCACAAAGGCAATCTCTCTGGGCGTTGCAAAGATCAATGTAAACACAGAATGCCAGCTGGTATTCGCAGAAGCTACCAGAAAGTACATCGAAGAAGGCAAGGATCTGAAGGGCAAGGGCTTTGACCCGAGAAAGCTGCTCCTGCCGGGCTATGAAGCAATTCTGGCAAAGGTAGAAGAAAAGATGAACCTGTTTGGTTCTGTTGGCAAGGCGTAAGCATCTGCCACTTTCTGAAATCGGTTTCGGATAACAGAAACAAGAAGTCCGCTCTGGTGCATTTTCGCACTGGGGCGGATTTTTTTGCAAATTTTCTGAAAAAGTGGGGATATTTTCGGTGGTTTCTGCATATCTTAAAAAGGTTGCAGAAACGAAAGAATCTGTTTGTACGGAAAAAACGGGGATTGGTGGAAAATTTATTGCAATCTGTTGCAGCGGCATGAAATTTGTGTTATAATGAATGCAGGAGGTGTCGAATATCTATGAGTCCTGTCAAGACAAAGACACAAACAATCGCACAACCCACCGAATTGACCGCTGCCCCTGTTGCGACGCTGTTACAGCACAGTCAGGATGGCTTGGATACCTTGAACGAAGCCGACCAGCATTTGCAGACCGCTTATGCAGAGCTGGCACAGGAAACGCTGCCGCTGGATGCGGAATCCCGCAGACGGCACGAATCCCTTCGGGAAGAAATCACTGTCCTGAAAAATGCGACTGAGAACTATAAAAAATGTTACAACACCGCTTCTGCAATGACGGATGAACTGCAAACCCGTTTGCATGACACGGAACGCAGTCAGAAAAAAGGCATCGTTCCCAAACCGCCAGCCAATGCAACCATTGATTTTGCAGAACGCAAACAAGACCACTTTGCACAGGGATTGAATTTTTATAAGCTGTTTTTGATTTGCTTTTTCGGCAGCTTTGCCGGCGTTATCGTAGAATTACTTTGGTGTCTGCTGCGGAATGGATATCTGGAAAGCCGGTCGGGCTTGGTCTATGGACCATTCAACTTGCTCTACGGAGCAGGGGCAACCGCCCTGACGCTGGCACTTTATCGGTTCCGGAATCGAAACAGCTGGATTTCTTTCTTAGGTGGATTTTTGGTTGGCAGTGCGGTAGAGTATGCTTGTTCATGGGGGCAGGAGATGATTTTCGGCTCTTGCTCCTGGGATTACAGCAGTATGCCGTTTAATCTGAACGGTAGAATCTGCTTGCTCTATTCGATTTTCTGGGGAGCACTCGGCGTTCTCTGGATTAAAACGCTCTATCCTTGGATTGCAAAAGGGATTTTGCATATTCCGAACCGGATTGGAAAAATCCTGACATGGCTGCTGTTTGCCTTTATTTTATTCGATGCGGTGATGACAGTCGGAGCAGTGTTCCGCTGGTCGCAGCGAATTGATGGCATTGCCGCCACCAATAGCTTGCAGCTGTTTTTTGATGTGCACTTTCCAGATGTTCGAATGGAACGAATTTTTGCCAACATGAAATTCCGGTAATCCCGCTGGTATTCGTGTCCGTCCGTCTTGCGGCAAAATGCGGCAAAAAATAACATATTTTTGCTTGACAGTATTTTGCAGATATGGTATGCTGAAGACGTTGTGTGCCGACTCGCTGAAACGGAAAGGATTTTTGACGCATGAAACATGACCTTTATTACTATGCACTGATTCTCACCATTGCAACATTTCGTTGTATGTTGACAACGGAATCGGAAGCCGCATAATCGACCCATTTTATCCAAATTATTTCACACACAAAGCTGCTGTTCGTGACCCATGCACGGATGGCAGCTGTTTCTTTTTTAATTGACAGCATCGGAAAAGTATGCTATAATCAAAAGAAAGAACTTTTCCGGCTATGGCTGGAAATACGGGACAGAAAGGGCATACCATCATGAAAAATCAATTGGTCATTGTATTAGACTTTGGCGGGCAGTATAATCAGCTGATTGCACGCCGAGTCAGAGAATGTGGAGTTTACTGCGAAGTCATGCGGTATACAACACCGATTGCAGAACTGGCTGCAAGAAATCCAGTTGGCATCATCTTTACCGGTGGGCCGAACAGCGTTTATGACCCAAAATCTCCGCATGTAGACCCTGCTATTTTTGAATTGGGCATTCCGATTCTGGGCATCTGCTACGGCTGCCAGCTGATGGCATATACGTTGGGCGGAACAGTTGCTTCCTCTGAAGAAACCAGAGAATACGGCAAGACACTGACAGAATATCAGACGGAAAGCCTGTTATTTACCGGTTTGCCGAAAGAAGCAATCTCTTGGATGAGCCATACCGACTATATTCAGAAGCTGCCGGAAGGCTTTTCGATTACGGCACATTCTGCCGGCTGTCCGGTTGCAGCAATGGAATATCCAGAAAAGAAGTTCTATGGCGTACAGTTCCATCCGGAAGTAAATCATACCGTAAATGGTCAGCAGATGCTGCATAATTTCCTGTATCAGGTTTGCGGATGTACGGGTGATTGGACGATGGAAGACTATGCAAAGACTGCCATCGAACAGATTCGGGAAAAGGTTGGCGATGGAAAGGTATTGCTTGCACTGTCTGGCGGTGTTGATAGCTCCGTTGCAGCAGCTTTGCTCTCGAAGGCAGTTGGCGACCAGCTGACTTGTATCTTTGTTGACCATGGATTCCTGCGGAAGAACGAAGGCGATGAAGTCGAAGCAGCGTTTGCAGATTGGGACATCCACTTTGTACGGGTCAATGCAAAGGATGTTTTCATGGAAAAGCTGCATGGTGTATCTGACCCAGAACGGAAGCGGAAAATCATTGGCGAAGAATTTATTCGTGCATTTGAACGGGAAGCAAAGAAAATCGGACAGGTGGACTATTTCGTACAGGGTACGATTTATCCGGATGTCATCGAAAGCGGCAGCGGCGATGCAGCAGTAATCAAGTCGCATCACAATGTTGGCGGCTTGCCGGATTATGTAGATTTCAAGGAAATCATTGAACCGCTGCGGTTGTTGTTCAAGGACGAAGTACGGCGGTTGGGTATCGCACTGGGCTTGTCGGAAACTTTGGTATGGCGGCAGCCATTCCCGGGGCCGGGTCTTGCGATTCGGATTATCGGCGAAATTACCGATGAAAAGCTGGAAATTTTGCAGGATGCAGACTATATTTTCCGGGAAGAAATTGCAAAGGCTGGCTTAGACCGGAGCATCCACCAGTATTTTGCGGTTCTGACCAATATGCGTTCTGTTGGCGTTATGGGGGACGGCAGAACCTATGATTATACATTGGCACTGCGTGGCGTTACGACTACAGATTTCATGACAGCTGATTTTGCACGGATTCCATATGAAGTACTGGAAACGGTTTCTGCAAGAATTGTCAATGAATGCAAGTGCATCAATCGGGTTGTGTATGATGTCACCACAAAGCCGCCGGCAACGATTGAGTGGGAATAATTTACGAATTAACATTGTTTAAAATTTAGAAATCATTTTTAAAAGAGGAATTTTTATGAAAGAGATGAATGAAAAGGAACTGCCAAAGCTCCGGAGGGGTGGACTGTTTGTAGTTGCTTTGGTGCTGCTGATTTTTGTTTTACTGGATGCATTTAGAATTTTGTCGATGGGTGCGTATCAGGGCAGCCTTGCACTCATTGGTGTTGCAGGATTGTTATTTCTTGCGACGAAAGTCATTCGCCGGAGAAAAGAAAGTAGAACCTTGCGGTTCTTTGGAAGAATGGTGATTATTTCCACCATTTTGGAATTGACGCTGTTTCAGCTTCCATCGTATAGTTTGCTGTCCGGTGGATATGAACAGAAAACATTTCTTCCGACCAGTGCCTCTATTTCCGGTGGGGAAAGTACCATTGATGAAACCGGCGGAGCGGTGACTGTCACCGGCAAAGACCAAGTCATCATGGAATTTCAGCAACTGGATATGCCAGTGGGCACGATTCAGGTAGATGTTGACTATGGCGAAAAAACAAAGCGTGCACAGTTGAAAATTGATATGGCAGATGAAACACATGTGGATTACCGATATGACATTGCATCCGGTGTTGTTGTAAAGGACAATGACAACTCGAACTATACAGCGTGTCGGTTTTCCGGAGATGTTTCGCAATTGCGGTTGAAGGTTTCTTGTTTCAATGACAATGATTCTGTTACGATTCAGGCAATTCATTTCAACAAGACGATTCCGTTTGATATTTCCGCTATACGGTTTGGATTTTTGACGTTGGTAACCACATTTTGTTATGGAATCGTGGTTTCCAGCTTCTTGAAAAAGCCGTTTCGGGAAACTCGAAAGAGCACCACTGCCAGTGTACTTGCATTGACTGGGGCAGCAGTGTTGCTGGCAACTTCAATTATTATGATAAAGCTGCCAGAGGATGGCTTTGCTTCTCGCTGGAAGTTGGAAGCAGGGAATCAGATTACACAGGAATTGGTCGATGCATTTGAAAACAAGCAGGTAAACTTGTTAAAAGAACCGACAGAACAACTCATCAATATGGAAAATCCATATGACTGGAGTGCCCGCAATCAGGAGGGTGTTAGTGCAGAATGGGATCATGTTTATTATGATGGGAAGTATTATTCCTATTATGGAATTGCTCCGGTTCTGACATTCTTCCTCCCATATCATAAGTTGACAGGGCATTATTTTGCCTGCGATATGGCGGTATGGATTTTCTCTTGTATCGGTCTAGTCTTTTTGGGGCTGACGTACTTGGCAATCGCAAAACGCTGGTTTCGAGATGTACCAGCTGGTTGTGTCATTGGTGGATTTGTAATCCTGTTGACTGTCTGCGGCATATGGTATAGCGTTGGCAGAACGATTTTCTATGAAATTGCCATGTCGTGCGGCTTTATGTATCTGAATGCAGGGGCATATTTCTTGATTTCTTCGAATATGCTTTGCGATGGAAAAACATCTTTTGTTCGCACGGCACTTTGTTCGCTGTTCTTAGGATTTGCAGTATTATCTCGTCCGACACTTGCTGTGTATGCAATTTGTGCAGCAGTGTTCTTGTTGATGTCGATAAAGTCTTCTTCTTCCACTATCAAGGGACGGATTTTGTTCATTCTCTGTGCAGCTGTTCCGATTTGTGTACTGGGTGGATTCCAGATGTGGTATAATGCTGCACGGTTTGGTTCGCCGTTTGATTTTGGTATCAAGTATTCTCTCACGATAAACGACTTCGTACATTCTCAGTTCCATCTTGTTTTTGTACTGATTGTATTGTTTAATTTCCTGTTTGCAGTGCCGGGTTTCTCCACAGATTTCCCGTACATCAAGACACCATTCAGTTCCTTCCATGCAAACGGCTATTATTTTGCCGATGCTGGAAACACTTCGGGTATCTTTTTCTTAGCACTGCCCGTTTTCGGTTATCTGCTGAGCGGACGAGCACTTCGCCGCCTGCCTGACCGGAAATCTAGATTGCGGTATGGAACACTGGTTGGATTGCCGTGTGTAATTATGCCACTGATTATCATCTGCTCAATCTGGGAAAGCGGCTATGCAATTCGTTACACAGCAGACTTTTCTTGGGAGATTATCATTGGTGCATTGGCGGTGCTCTTCTGGCTTTATAGAATGAGTACCAACGAGACAAAAAAGACATGGTTCCGTGGCTTTTTGGCGTGCTCGGTCATGCTGGCACTGGTAATCAATATTGTACAAATTATACCATTTGCTTTTTCTGAAAATGATTATCCTGAAGTTTGCAGAGCCATGCAGGATGTCATTGCATTCTGGGATTGAGGTGTATTGTGATGCAGAAATTATATTTAGTAATCCCCTGCTATAATGAAGAGGAAGTATTGCCGGAAACATCGAAGCAGCTCCGTGCGAAAATGGAAACACTCATGGCAGCGGGAAAAATCAGCAAAGAGAGCCGGATTGTCTTTGTCAACGATGGTTCAAAAGACCGGACGTGGGAAATTATTGAGTCCCTGCACAAGGAAAATCCGCTGTTTCAAGGAATTAAGCTTTCCCGAAACAAGGGACATCAAAATGCACTGCTTGCAGGACTGATGACGGTGAAAGAACATTGCGACATGGCGATTTCTATGGATGCAGACTTACAGGATGACATTGATGCGATTGATGGCATGCTGGAAAAATACGCCGAAGGCTGCGACATTGTCTATGGAGTTAGAAACGCCAGAGATACAGATACTGCATTCAAACGCAAAACCGCAGAGGGATATTATAGAGTAATGCGGCTATTGGGGGCAGATATTGTATACAACCATGCAGACTATCGACTCATGAGCAAACGGGCGTTGGATGGCTTGGAACAATTCAAAGAAGTGAATCTGTTCTTGCGTGGCGTTGTGCCGATGATTGGCTATAAAAGCGACAAGGTTTATTATGCAAGAAAGGAACGCTTTGCCGGAGAATCCAAGTATCCTTTGAAGAAGATGCTGGCGTTTGCATGGGAAGGGTTGACCTCACTTTCTGTGAAGCCGATTCGGATGATTATGACATTGGGCAGTGCAATTTTTCTAGTTAGCATTGCCATGTTGATTTATTCGCTGGTACGGCATGCGATGGGTGCAACACTGGTTGGCTGGACATCTACCGTGGTATCCATCTGGGCAATCGGCGGTTTGCAGCTGTTGGCAATCGGTATCATCGGGGAATACATTGGTAAGGTCTATCTGGAAACCAAACAAAGACCAAAGTTCATCGTTGAGGAATATCTCAAGGATGAAGATGCAGAAAAGAAAAATTAAGTGGAATTTCTTTGAATTTCCATACATAATCATGAAAAAGAGCGGTTGAATTGTCGTTTCAACTGCTCTTTTCTTTGATGTAACGTAAAAATAGCAGAAATTGCACGCAACACGTTCTTTACAATTGTATGAAATTATGTTATACTATGCATAGAGCGAATGGCGAAGCCTGAAACAGACGGAAAGGAGGGAACACAATGGTATTTTGGATTTGGGGAAGTTTGTTTGTTCTGACTGTGATTGCAGAAATTGCCTCCCAGCAGTTGATCTCCATCTGGTTTGCAGCTGGTTCGCTGGTTGCCTTACTTGCAGCACTTTGCGGTGCACCTATTTGGTTGCAAGCATTGCTGTTTATTGCAGCATCTGCCCTGCTGCTGATTCTGACACGTCCGCTGGTGCGGAAATTCACCAATTTCGCTTCCCGAGATACCAATTTGCGGTTGGATTTGGGAAAATTCGGCACGGTTGTGCAAACCATCGATGCAGAAAAAGGAACGGGCAGAGTGCGGGTCGATGACATTGACTGGATCGCCGTTTCTCAGCCGGATTTGATGATTCCAAAAGGTGCAACTGTACAGGTACAGGCAATTGATGGAACAAAATTGTTTGTAACACCTGTACCGCAAACGACAGAACCTGTAGTGGAATCTGCAAATGCAACAAGCAGTTCAGAACACACATCTTAACACATGACAGAAAGGAATTTCATTATGCCGTTAATTGTCCTCTTTTTATTAGTTGTCTTTATTTTGATTGTCCTCTTTACTCGAATCAAGATTGTTCCGCAGTCGAACATCTATGTTGTAGAACGACTGGGAAAATTTTATGCCGCATGGGAAACCGGTGTACACTTCTTGTGTCCGTTTTTGGATCGGGTTGCAAAGCGAGTTTCCATCAAGGAACAGGTTGTAGACTTTAAGCCGCAGCCAGTTATTACGAAAGATAATGTTACCATGCAGATTGATACCGTTGTTTTCTTCCAGATTACCAATCCGGTACAGTTTGCCTATGGTGTAGAACGTCCGTTGGCAGCAATTGAAAACCTGACCGCAACCACGCTTCGTAACATCATCGGCGAACTGGAATTTGATGCAACGCTGAACTCCCGTGACCTGATTAACACAAAGATTACGGAAACCATCGACCATGCAACTGACCGTTGGGGTATCAAAGTCATTCGTGTGGAACTGAAGAACATTGACCCGCCGGTGGACATCAAGAATGCCATGGAAAAACAGATGAAGGCAGAACGGGAAAAGCGAGAAAAAATTCTCCGTGCAGAAGGTGAAAAGGAATATCAAATCAAGGTTGCACAGGGTGAACAGGAAGCAAAGGTACTTCGTGCAGAAGCCGACAAAAAGGCAGCCATCCTGCATGCAGAAGCAGAAAAAGAAGCAACCATCCTGCGAGGCGAAGCCATCAAGGAACAGAAAATCCGGATTGCAGACGGTGAAGCACGTTCGATTGAAGTGGTTCAACAGGCATTGGCAGACAGCTTGGTGCAGTTGAACAAGGCAAATCCGAATGCCGCTGTTTTACAGCTGAAAGCACTGGAAGCATTCCAGAAGGCAGCAGACGGCAAGGCAACCAAGATTATCATTCCGAGCGAAATTCAGGGCTTGGCTGGTTTGGCAGCTGGCTTAAAGGGCATTGTAGAATCTGACCAGCCGACAGAATCCAGTGAAACTGTGGCACAGGTTGCAAAAAATGGGACGACAATTTCACAGGATGCTCCATAAAGACTAGTTGAAAGAAATTAAATTCCCTAGGAAGCTTTTCTAAGATTTCTAAAGGATTGTACTTTTTCGACAAGAAGAGGCGGCTTCAAGCCGCCTTTTTTTGTTGAAAAAAGTGAAATTTCCAAAAGAAAGAAAAGTTGTAAATGGATACTTGCAAACAAATTTTATTTGTTGTATAATAAAAAAGTAATCATTTCAATTTTTTTGAGGGATGCACTGCCTCATTTTTCCAAATCTTTTTTATTTCTTTTCATTTGTTGTTTTCGTAGAAAAATGCAGCGGCACAGTGCGGATTATCCATAGATTTCACAAAAATCATCAAACCACAAAGAAAGAAAAACCAATCTGTGGAATGAAATTTCAGAACAAACGAGGCAATGTAAAAAATGGTATTTTCAAGTTTATTTTTTCTCTATCTCTTTTTGCCCCTGTCGTTGATTGCGTACTATGTGGCAAAACCCCGTTACCGCAACGCTGTATTGATTGTGTGTTCGCTTGTCTTTTATGCATGGGGCGAACCCATTTTCATCTGGCTGTTGCTGATGAGTACGCTGCTCAATTATCTGTTCGGCAGACTGATTTCTGCTGACCCTGAGAGTCGCACGGCAAAAGTTTCGCTTGTCCTGTCCTTGATATTCCACCTTGGCATGTTGATTCTGTTTAAATATACCGGATTTTTCATAGAGAATCTGAACAACTGGTTTTCGCTTTCGATTCCTGTTCCGAATTTCCCGTTGCCGATTGGCATCAGTTTCTATACATTCCGTGCAGTTTCGTACATCGTGGATTGCTATTGGGGAAAAGTCGAAGCAGAGCAGAAGTTCTCTCGTTTCCTGCTGTATATGACATTTTTCCCTGTCATTATGCAAGGCCCGATTGCCCGCTATGAAACGATGCAAAATCAGCTGGCAGTTCGTCGCTGCAATCCGTCTGACCTGTATGAAGGCATGATGCGTGTAATTATCGGTCTGGGCAAAAAGGTGATTATTGCCGATAATCTGGGAAATATCGTTGACCAGTTCCTTGCAAATGGCAACATCGAACAGCAGACCACGTTAGGGGCTTGGTATGGTGTTATCGTCTATGCAATGCAGATTTACTTTGACTTCTCCGGTTATTCCGATATGGCAATCGGAATTGCCCGTATGATGGGCTTTCAGCTGGAAGAAAACTTCCGGCATCCGTTCTTGTGTAAGGACATTACAGAATTCTGGCAGCGTTGGCATATTTCTCTGGGAACATTTTTCCGAGATTATGTGCTGTACATTCCGATTTTCGGTAAGCGGAGAAAATACGGCGGACTGTTCTTAGTCTGGTTTTGTACCGGACTTTGGCACGGTGCAAGCTGGAACTTCATTCTCTGGGGCTTGTATTATGGCTTGTTTATTCTGATTGAATTGCTGATTGGTAAGAAGCGGATAAAAAAAATTCCGCTGGTCATCCGGCATATCTATAATAAAATTGTCATCGTGGTGGGCTTCGGCATTTTCTATTTTGAGGACTTCGGTCAGCTGGGAGCTTGCCTGAAGTGCATGTTTGGATTTGGCGGACATGGCTTGACAGATGCCGTTTTGCAAACCTCCATTATGACAAATGTCTTTTTGTTAGTGATTGCATTGATTGGCTGCTTCCCAATTTTGGAACTGCCAAAACGTGCCATGCAGAAAAGTCCGGGGGCGTATCTTGCCCTTTCCGTTTGCGGAACAATCTTAGCAGCTGTTATTCTGATTGTATCCAGCATTCTGCTGGTCAATGCAACCAATCGTCCATTCTTGTATCTGCGTTTTTAAGGAGGCATTGTCATGAGAAAAAAGAATTCGAATTCTTCCGTTCCAAGTGGTATGCATTCCCTTGCACAACGCAGCCAGCAGGAACGCCGTCAAAAAATGGAGCAGCAGCGTGTAAGAACTGCTCCGCAAGAACCGATGCGAGTTCCACCGCAGCAGCCAGCACATTTTGGACGGCAGCCGATGCAGCAAGTACCGCCGCCGCCCGTTCAGAAACCAGAAAAAGCACTTTCACAGGAGGCGTTGCAGGAATTACAGCAGCAGGCAACCCAACAGCCGGAGGAATCCGCTGTTTATAATCGGTTTTTTGAGGATATTTCCGTAGAAGAACCGCAGACTCCGAAAAAATCTGCTCCGCAAAAGGCAGCAGCAGCCGTTCCGCCGACCAATTCGGCAGAACCGGAAAAACCAGCTCCAAAAATGCCACCCGTACGGGATGCAAGAGCAATGCCGCAGATGCCTGCATCAGCAAAACCAGCAGCAGAACCACAACAGGCAGAGCCAGTACAGCCAACACCAGAACCGCCGAAGCCAGTAGAACCGCAGGCAACGGCAGAATCTGCTACCGTTTCACCGAAATTGTTGCAGCAGGTTGCAGCGATGGTGCAGCAGGATGCTTCTGGAAAGGCAACCTTAACGCCGGAATTGCTCCAGAAAATTGTAGCAATGGCACAGCAGCAGACCACTGCAAATCCAGTGGTTTCCGCTGTATCGGAATCTCCGGCAGAGCCGCAGGCAGTTCCAACACCAGAACCCGTTGCAGAACCGCCAGCAGCACCACAGAAAAAATCTCGTCCGGCTCGTCCGCAGCGGAGAGCACCGCAAATGCCAGTGCAGGCAGCTGTTCCAGAGCCAGTACAGCAGCCGATTTCTGAACCAGAACCGCAGCCAGAACCAGAGCCAACGATTGCATCACCGTTTATTACAACGGCAATGCTCCGGCAGATGAAAGCGGAGGGAAAAACGCTGGACGATTTACAGCCGGCAGACACAAAAACGGAAAAGTCAACGCCGGTTCGGCGGTATCAGGGAAAGCCAGCAGCGGAAACAACTGCTGCACCGCAGCCAGAACCAGTAAGACCGTCATTCCGTCCGGTAAAACCGCAGGATATTTCGATTGATACCGCTGCACCAGAGCCTATTCCAGAATGGTTCTCAGAAGAAGAACCACCGCAGGTTGCAGAGCAGCGAACCAAATATTTGAAGAATCGGCAGCCACGGGAATCCGTTGCAGAACTGACCGGAGCAGCAGAAAAAAAGCCTCGGGCAATTTCAAACGGAAAGCAGCCCAGCAAGGCAGCCCGTTTCTTCCGAGAACTGTTTCTGGAAGATGCACCAGTTGACCCAGAACAGCAAAAGCCTGTTCTGCCACTGACGAGAAACACCGCACCGCCACAGCCGGAGGCAGTTGTTCCGCCAGAGCCGGTTGCAGCCCCACTGCAGCAGTCAACAGCAGAACCCGTTGCACCACCCATGCCGGAAACAGCTGCACCTGCACCGGAACAGCCTGTGATAACCTCTGTAAAAGAAGCATCTGCATCGTCAAGACCAACAAAGCGTCCGGTTATTTCCCATGCACGGGAAGAAGAACCTGAGCCAGAACCACAGCTGGAATCGGCTGCTTTTTATAACCGCTTATTCAACGATTTTCCGGAATCTTCGGAACAGCCAGTTCCGCCAACGGAAGAAGAAATGGTACAGCAGCAGCACAAAAAAGACGTGATTGAATCGGTAAAGGGTGCAGTTTCAGAGGCAGAACAGCCGGGCAATCCACCGCATAAAAAGCGTTTGACAAAACGGGAATATATGCAGCGAAAGGCACAGCGGTTTTCCAAAACCATCGGTGTAAGCCTGCTGAGCGGTGTTGTTGTCGTGCTGGCAGTTGTTTTATTATTAGCACCACGTTCCACAATTTCCTATGAAGAAAATCGAGTTTTAGCAGAAAAGCCAAAGTTCTCGCTGACATCGCTGTTAGATGGCTCTTATACTTCCGGCTGGTCAGAATATTATAACGATACTGTCCCGTTCCGCAGCAAGCTGAAAAAGACCATTTCTGCTATGATGCAGTGGACGGGTGTTCAGAGCGAAGAAGATACCGTATTTTTCGGCAATGTTTCGCAAGTAAAGAAGAAAACCACAACACCTGTTACAACAACAGAATCCGTAGAAACCACGGTTGCAGTTGCTGCTGGTAGTGATGAAACCAACACAGAGCCAGCAGTTACCACAACAGTTGTAACGACAACGGAAGATCCGAATGATGAACCAGCTGCGGAAATCGGCGAGGGCATTATTCTTGATCACAAGCGTGCAGTCTGCGTTTATGGCGGTAGTTTCTCTGTAGGACAGGACTATGCCGAAACATTGAATGCATATCAGCAAGACCTTGGCTCAGATGTACAGGTTTATTCTTTGGTTGCACCAACTGCCGTTTCCTATTACCTGCCGGAAGAATATGCAAACTATACAGCAAGCGAAACGGAAAATATTGACAACATCAACAGCTATCTGAATGGCGTAAAGCCAGTCGATGTATACAATGCTTTGAAGCCGCATACCGCAGAGGCAATTTATGCCCGTACCGACCACCACTGGTTACCATTGGGGGCATATTATGCCGCTGAAGCGTTTGCAAAAGTTGCAGATGTACCGTTTGCATCGCTGTCAGATTATGATACGGCAACGAAAAAGGATTATGTCGGCTCGATGTATACTTACACAGAAAGTGCCGTTTTGCTGGACAATCCGGAAGAGTTTACGTATTACATCCCGAAAAACAAATACAAGACTACCTATTACAGCACCAGCTTCACCGACCCAACCGAAGGCGATTTGCTGATGAATTTAGATGGTTATGATAACAGTATGTATTACTTGGTTTTCATGGGCGGTGACGATAAAATCACGCATGTGGAAACCGACTGCAAGAATGGCAGAACACTCGTCATTTTCAAGGACAGCTATGGCAATGCGTTAGTACCATGCTTGACCTCGTCTTTTGAAAATATTTATGTCTGCGATATGCGGTATTTTGAATTGAATGCCATTGATTTCTGCAAGCAGGTCGGCTGTACAGATTTGCTGTTTGCCATGAATACGTTCAGTGCAACTGGTGGAAATGAAAGCTACTTAGAGAGCAATCGTGTACAGTAATCGTTCGGAACAGATTGGAAAAAGAAACCGAACAGCGGCAGGGTGGGATTTCCTGCCTTGCCGCTGTTCTATTTTTTTGTCATAGAAAAGGAGAATGCGGATATGATTTGCAAAGAATGCGGTACGAAGCTGACACCGGAACAAACCACCTGTCCCGACTGCGGAGCTTTGCAGCAGCAGGCAGTTCCTAAGAAGAGAAAAAAGTCCGATACTGCATCTCAGCAGAACCAGCCGCAATCGGATGAAGTACAGATGCAGTGGCAGGATCGGTTGATTTTAGGTGCAGCTGTGCTGGCAACGTTGGCAGCCGTTGTATGGTTGCTTTTCATGCTGATGAAACCAGCAGACAAAAACGATCAAGCGGCAGAAACAGCCGCCGTTGAAACAATGCCCAGCACCACAGCGGTTACCACCATGGAAACCACTACGACCACAGTCACCACCTATGTGACCATTGTCACAACGATGGATGATGGTGCAGAACCCATTGAAGTGGAATCCGGCATTTTGTGGGATCATAAGCGTGCCATCAACCTGTTTAATGGGTACGCTGAACAAACCGAAGCGTATGCAGAAATTTTAAACCAGTATCAAAAAGATTTGGGGGACGATGTGCAGTGCTATTCGATTTTAGCCCCAACCAATGCTTCTTTCTATACGCCAGCAGCCTTTCAGGATTCCACACTTTCCAGTGAAAAGGATTGCATGGATGCAGCAGAAAAGGTTTTTCAAGGTGTCATTCCGATTGATGCCTATGGTGTTCTAAAAGAACACACTGCTGAGCCGATTTATGCGAGAACCGACCACCATTGGTTTCAGCTGGGGGCTTACTATGTAGCGAGAGCGTTTGCGGAGCAGGCAGATGTTCCGTTTGCCGACCTGACAACCTACAAGAAATATGTAGAAGATGATTTTGTTGGCTCAATGGCATATTATACGAATGACTATCCAGATTTGGTGAATTCGCCGGAAGAGTTTGTATATTATGTGCCGACCAACGACATTCAGACCACTTATTATGACCGGGATTATGCGAATGGCTATGAATCAGATTTGATTCTTGACCCGTCCGCATGGGACAATTCCAGTTATTATATGGTCTTTATGTGTGGCGATGATAAGATTGTCCACATTCAGACGGATTGCGACAACGACCGCCGATTGGTGATTTTCAAGGACAGCTACGGCAATGCATTAGTGCCATGTCTGACCAGTTCATTTTCTGAGATTTATGTGTGTGATATGCGGTATTTCAATCTGAATGCCATTGACTTTATTCAAGAAGAGGCAAAAGCAACCGATGTCCTGTTTTGTATGAATCTGTTCAGTGCGAATGGGCCAAACGGACAGGATCTGGAAGTTGTCCGCACACAAAATGCTGCATATGACACAAGCAGTTGGGAAGATGCAGATACAGAATTTTAAATGCAAGAAACAAAAAGGAGATTTGCAAATCATGAAAGAATTACAAGTACCATTTGATAGTGCGTGGATTCTGAAAAACCGCAGAAAGATTAAAAAGGCTCTGCTGGCAGACGGCACACCTCGCATAGAAAAAAAGATTGCGGTTCTGGGCGGTTCTACCACAAATGATATTGTTTCCATGTTGGAACTGTTCCTGCTGGACAATGGGATTCAGCCGTCTTTCTATCAGTCGGAATATGCCCGTTATTGGCAGGATGCTATGTTTGAAAATCCAGAGCTGGAAGCTTTTCAGCCGGACTTGATTTTCATTCACACCACCAGCCGCAACATCACAGAATTTCCGGAGGATGTGTATTGTCCGGCAGAAACCGTAGAGGCAGCCTTGGAGCGGCAGTACACGCACTTTACCCAGATGTGGGATCGTCTGGCGGAAGGATATCATTGCCCAATTATTCAGAACAACTTTGAATTGCCCGCTTATCGGCTGTTGGGCAATCGGGATGCTTCAGATATTCACGGCAGAATCAACTTCATCACTCGATTGAACTGCAAATTCTATGATTATGCAAATACGCACACCTCGTTCTATATTCACGATATTCAGTATTTGTCCGCTTGCTATGGTTTGGATGCATGGGCAGAGCCGTCTTATTGGTATCTGTATAAATATGCTCTGAGCGTGCCAGCCATTCCGGATTTTGCATACAACCTGACTCGAATTATTCGTTCTATTTACGGCAAGAACAAGAAAGTTCTGGCGTTGGATTTGGACAACACGCTTTGGGGCGGTGTTATTGGTGATGATGGACAAGAAGGCATCGAAATCGGACACGAAACCTCCATGGGACAGGCATATGAAGAGTTGCAGGGCTACTTGAAACAGCAGAAGAAAATAGGCGTTCTGCTGACAGTCTGCTCAAAGAATGAGCCGGAAAATGCTCTGCTGGGCTTGAATCATCCGAGCGGTGTTCTGAAGCCAGACGACTTTGTTACCATCAAGGCAAACTGGGAGCCGAAAGACCGCAATTTGGTGGAAACTGCTGCGGAACTGAATTTGCTGCCGGAGAGCATTGTATTTGTAGACGACAATCCAGCAGAACGGGCGATTGTTTCCGGACAGATTCCGGGCGTTGCCGTTCCGGAATTTGACTGCGTGGAAGATTGCCTGCGGCAGTTAGACCGTGCCGGATACTTTGAAGTGACCAGCCTGTCGAGTGATGATGCAAAACGGAATGCCATGTATCAGGCAAATGCACAGCGGGCAAAGATGCAGAAAACTTTTGCAGATTATACCGACTATCTGAACAGTTTGGAGATGCAAGGCACGATTCGGGACTTTGAACCGATTTACTTGCAGCGAATCGTCCAGCTGACCAATAAGAGCAATCAGTTCAATTTGACCACGAAACGCTATACACAAAGTGAAATGGAAACCGTTGCAGCGTCTGACCGCTATATTCGGCTGTATGGACGGCTGGAAGATAAATTCGGCGATAACGGGATTGTTTCCGTTGTCATCGGCGAAAAGGTAGACGATGCATTACATATGGATTTGTGGCTGATGAGCTGCCGGGTTTTGAAACGGGATATGGAATTTGCAATGCTGGATGAACTGGTACGGCAGTGTCGGGAGCAGGGCATTCAGAACATTGTTGGCTATTATTATAAGACTGCCAAGAATGCAATGGTAAAGGATTTGTACGGCACATTTGGTTTCACCAAGACGAAGGACATGGAAAATGGCGACAGCGTCTGGGAATTGAATGTTGCAGATTATACAAATAAAAATCATGTAATTACAGTAAATCAGAAGGAGTGTGCAGAACAATGACACATGCAGAGGTAATGGAACGGTTGACAGGAGTATTTCGGGATGTATTTGACGATGACAGCATTGTGATTACAGACCAGACTACCGCAAATGATATTGAGGAATGGGATAGCCTCGAACACATCAACTTGATTGATGCTGTAGAGCAGGAATTTCACATGCAGTTCCAGATGAAGGAAGTTTCTGGGATGAAGAATGTGGGAGAAATGGCAGACATTGTTGCCAATCGGGCAACCGAAAAGCCAAAGAAGCGGGGACTGTTCCGCCGATAAATCGGAAAATAACGTGATACGCTGAGAAAATTGCCGCTGTTTTTGCTGGCAGTTTGGGGAAATAAAATCCTCATCTGTCGGAAACAGCGGTTTTTTCTTGACAGTTCCTGCAATTTCATGGTATCATGATAACACGAAATCTCATGAAATAGGAGTGTTATTATGCTGTTGCAATTAACAGATGTCAATAAAATTTACAATGGAGCACCGCTGCTCAAACATATTTCTCTCACGATTGAAGACCGTGACCGGATTGGTTTAATTGGTGTGAATGGCTGCGGAAAGTCAACCTTGTTAAAGTTGATTACGGAACGGATTCTGCCCGACCATATTCAGGAAGGGGACGGCGAAATCATCAAGAGCAGTCATACCAGTATCGGCTATCTGGAGCAGATGGGCGGTCTGGAGAAAGAACAGACGGTTTGGCATGAGATGCACAATGTCTTTCAGCCGTTGCTGGATGCACAGGCACGCATGCGAGAGCTGGAACAGGAATTGGCGAACAATTCCGAAGCAGCGGCAGAAGAATATCACCGTTTGCAGACTTATTTTGAAAGCAATGACGGCTATCAGATTGATGTGAAAATCAAAATGGTGCTGAACGGCATGGGCTTCGGTGCAGAAACCTATGAGCGGAAAATTTCCAGTTTCAGCGGTGGGGAAAAAACTCGACTGGCAATTGCAAAATTGTTGTTGGAAGAACCAACGCTGTTGATTCTGGATGAACCGACCAACCATCTGGATTTTCAAACTGTCATGTGGCTGGAAGATTATTTGAAAGATTATAAGGGTGCTTTGCTGCTGGTATCTCATGACCGTTATTTCTTGAATCGGCTTTGTACTTCGATTTGTGAGATTGAACACGGTGTGCTGACTCGCTATAAGGGCGACTATTCTGCTTATACCGTGCAGAAAGAAGCCGCTGTGATTCGGCAAACAAAAGAGTATGAATTGCAGCAAAAAGAAATTGCCAAGCTGGAAGATTATATTGCCCGTAATCAGACCAGAGCCTCTACGGCAAAGAGTGCCCAGAGCCGCATGAAACAGCTGGAAAAGATGGAGCGGATTGAAAAGCCGATTACCTACCAGAAGTCAGCACGGGTACAGTTTACCTACGACATCGAACCGCCGCAGCAGGTTTTGCAAGTGCAGGATATTGCCATTGCAGTCGGCAGCGGAGCAGAACGAAAAGTGTTGGCAGAGCCCGTTTCCTTTGAAGTGCGGCGAGGGGAAAAATGGGGCATTATTGGGGAAAACGGTGTTGGAAAGTCAACCCTGTTGAAAATCTTACAGGGGCAGCTGCCGCATGTTGGAAAGATTCGCTGGGCAGCCCAGACGAAGATTTCCTATTTTGAGCAGGAAAGCACCAACCTGCACCCAGCGAAAACCGTAATGCAGGAGATTCACGACCGTGTTCCAACTTGGCTGGACTATGATGTTCGGAGTCTGTTGGGCAAGGTGCGGATTACAGGCGAAGAAGTTTACAAGCAAGTGGGTGTACTCAGCGGTGGCGAACGGGCAAAGGTTTGTTTTGCCGTCATGATGTTGGAACATGGCAATATTTTGATTTTGGATGAACCGACGAACCATCTGGATATTTCCATGAAAGAAGTCATCGAAGATGCCATGAAAACCTTTACCGGAACGATTCTGTTTGTATCCCATGACCGGTATCTGTTGGATCAGGTTGCAGACCATATTTTAGAAATCACACCGACAGGTGTAAAGACGTATATCGGCGGATTCCAAAGCTGGTTAGATGCAACGAAAAAAGAAGCAGCTGCTGCAAATGCGGCGGCTCAGGCAGTTGAAACGGAAAAGAAAAAAGAGGACAAGCAGCAGACGTATCGTTCTAAGGAACAACGTGCAAAGGCTGCCCAGCAGCGGGCAAGAATGCGGCAGCTGGAACAGCAGTCCGAGGCGATGCAAGCGGAACTGGATGCCCTCAACGAGGAGATAACAAAGGAAGAAGTGTACAGCGATTTCAATTTGATGCAGGAAAAGTGCAAGCGAATGGATACTTTGCGGACAGAATTGGATGCGGCACTGGAAGAGATGATTTTGTTGGAAGAGGAATTGGGATAAGCCATCCTGTTTCCACAATGTTCTGTTGAAAAACCAACAACCGCCCCCGTATGTGAAATTCATACGAGGGCGGTCGTTTTTGTTTATTGATTGGAATCAGCGTTCAAAGCGGTTATTCCATGTCGTTATAGATATCGGCATTTTCAAGGGAAATCGTTGTATTTGCTCCGCAGGTTGCCAGAATTTGCAGCAATGCACTTTTCGGTAGTTTTGCATTAGACAAGTCCACAATCGGATTTGCAGCACGGCTTGCATCCTGTTTCCATTCCTGATAGGAATACGCTGGCAGAGCCTGTAAAACAGCATCCGGCTGAACCGGCAGAATCTGCATGCACGCTTGTTTTACCGTGAACTGAATGGAAACCTTGCCATCTGTTCCGCTGGTAATGGGCAGGGAAAATGTCCGCAGCAGCGTTCCGTCTGCATTCTTGCGGCTATCTGATTGATAGCGACCCTGTTCCAGTGCATAGGTTTTGGTGTCCGTGTCTGTCTGTACGGTGCAGCGAATCCGTTCGGTTTCGGAACTGCCTGCAAGGGTAAACCGGAATTGATAGGCAGTTTTCGGCAGCTGTTGCAGCTGTGCGGAGATGGTTGCAGAAGTGGTTTCTTCTGTTGCATCCAGCTCCCACAATTCTATGGGGTCACCGTCTGCATCGGTGACCGTCAGCAGTGTGCTGAAACGGGATTTCGTTGAAAATGCAGGTGCACAAAATAATAAATCTTCCATATGAAGCTCCTTTTTTGAAATCGGAGCGGCTGTGTTCTGTGCAGACGCACACAGCTGAATGGTATGGTCGTCTACCAGAACGGCACGACCGCTTTTTAAAAGACCTTTTGCTCGTTTCGGATAAGTGCTGCCGATGATCTGACCAGCAGCATCCTGTACCATTACGTTTTTTTGCATGGGTTTCTCCCCCTTGGTAATATCATCATTTGCGTTTGCCGTACCGTTTTTTTGTATGGGTGTCCGCCCCAACGGCTGATTTTAGTATAACAGCTTTGGATGAAGTTGTCAAGTGGGAGCAATCAATTTTTCCAGAAAAACAAATTCCCACAAAACGGCATGAAACATGCTGCTTTATGGGAATTGTAATGCTATTTATTCTATAGTTGGTGCTGCTGCTGGAGCAGTTGCTTTTTCTCGGAAAATCCGTCCGAATACAAACCGCACCAATGGGCCAGCAAAGAACAGCTGCCAGCACAGTGCCATTGGAAAATTAAAGACGGTTGTTTGCAGCCACATACTGATGATTTGCTTTCCGGGATGCTGGAATAAAATCGTAGCAGCCAGACTCATCAGCGGACACATCCATGCAACAGAAACCGCAGAGATGGCGAGAATCAGGTGAAATGGGCGTTCTGTTTTTACATCGACCATGCGAAACGCTGCTTTTTTCGCCAGATTTCCGACTAAGAAAAAGTCTAGAATAAAGGCAATTGGCATCATAATCGGCAACTCTCGGAACGCAGATAGAAAAACAGCGTTGCTCATACCGCCAGTATTCAGGGCGATGTTATAGCAAACCATCGCATAGACCATGACGAACACCATCAAAATGGTAAAAATAATTTCCTGTAATTTGTTTTTGGGCATAAAAAATTCTCCTTTCGATTTTAAACGGCACGCATAGAAATTTGTGTTGTTCGTTATCATTCAGGAGAATGTTTCGTTTCCAATAAAACCAATTCTATTTTGTTTTTAAGTACATGATTATAATAGCAAAAAAACGGGCATTTGTCAAGAATCAATATGCATTTTCGGCATTTTTTCGGAAAAGATACTGTGAAATCTGTGCTTTTTCCGGACAAATTGCCCGTATTTCTTGCAGAAAGTTTATTTTACAATTTCGTCAGAATCCAGTACAATGGTAAATGGCCCATCATTGCACAGCGAAACTTGCATATCTGCTCCGAAAACACCATGTTCCACGACAGGAACAGTTTGCTTGCAGTAGGCAATCATGTATTCATACAGAGCCTCTGCGGTTTTGGGTGCTCCGGCAGCAATAAAGCTGGGGCGGTTGCCCTTCCGGCAGTCTGCATATAATGTGAATTGCGAAACCAGCAGCAGTTGACCGCCAACGTCTTGCAGGGACAGGTTGATTTTATCGTTTTCATCGGAAAAAATCCGCAGCCGCATCATTTTATCCGCCATTTTTTCTACAATGGCTTCGGTGTCATTCTGACCAATTCCAACAAGTACCAGATAGCCTTTATTGATTGCTCCAACGACAGAGCCGGAAACGGTGACAGATGCTTGTGTCACTCTTTGAATTACCAATCGCATAGGGTTAATGCTCCTTTTTCTTCTGTTGTTTTTCTGCTTTCAGCAGGGCACGGGCAGCCGCAAAGGCAGCTGGTTCGCCCTCTTTTGCTAAAATTTCCAGCAGCTGCATGAGCTGCCGTTCGGTTTCCGGATGCAGGCAGCCATTTTTTCGGGCAGAAGAATTTTGAAAATATTCCAGTGGTGCTTGCGTAGTGTACCGTTCGCCCTTGTAAATCTTGCTGGCAGCTAAGCGGTCGCAGAACATCTCTACCAGAAATCGGGCTGGCATTTTTACAGGCATGACTTTTTTTTCCACGGGGTTGTAGTCCGTCCAGTATTCAAAGTGATGGCGGTTTCTACCTTTGTGGTGTAGCCATGCGAGAGAATAACCGAGGATTTCTCGTTCTTTTTCGTTGGGGCTGCGGTTTCCCTGATAATATTTCACGCCGGGGATGAATTCGGTCGGGCTGTATTTGGAAAGGTCATGGCGGAGTCCCTGCCAGAGAATCCCTGCTTTTTTGCAGTGGGCAATGACTTTATGCCGATGACGGGTGATCAATAAAAAGTGATGCCAGAGATTTCGCAACATACTGCAATCGCCTCCTGTTGTTTATTGTATCATATTTTTTGGAAGCTGTAAAGAGAGCACATGCAAGGGCTTTTGGAAAATCTGGCTGTAATAGGATGGCTTGACTGAAATCGTTTTCATGAAACAAAAAGACTCGCAATCTGCGAGTCTTTTGTTCTGTTTAATAAACCATCATCATCAGGAAATCCCAGAACATATGCAGCCCAATCGGCAGCAGCAGACTTTTTGTTTTCACAAAAATCACGCTAAACAGAACGCTCAGCAGTAAAATGCTGATGAAGCCGAGGTGTGCAAAGTTTGAGAAAAACGTGCCGTCCATCATCCACTTTGGAAAATGAATCATCAGAAATAGAACGGCGTTAATGCCAATGGCAACCCCTTTATGAGATTCAGAGTAGGTGAGGTTCAGAAGCCAGCCTCGAAAAACAAGTTCTTCTGTTAGTCCGACAAACAGAACGACAATCACCGAGGAAAGCCCGAAGTCCGGCAGAATCTGCAAACCGCCATGCAGCCGATACGCTCCGAAGAGCAGGTAAACTGCAAAGAACGGAAAGACCAGCAGCCATGGCAACTGATTGCGATTCCAGGAAAAGCATTCCTTTGGGGTGGCATAAACATCGCCGGAGAACCGACAGAGCAGAATCGCTGCTGGAAGCGTCCAGATGAGATTCTTGAAAATGCCGTTTGCAACGAGGGAACAGAGCCAATCTGAAGAAATCTGTGCGGTCAGAAATGGAGCGATCCAAACATGATACACTGCCCAGACTGCATAGAAAAGCAGAAAATAGACCATCAGCGTGATTGCTTTTTGTTTTTTTGAATGGGTCATGGAATCACCGCTTTGTTTCTTCATTCTGCTGCTGTTTCAGCAAATCCCGAATTTCAGTCAGCAGGGCAATGTCTGGAGCAACCTTTTCCGGTTCTTCTTTCTTTTCTTCTTCTTTTTTCTTGAAGGTCAGATTTCGCATCGTGTTGACTGCCTTGACAATCAGGAATACACAGAATGCAGTAATCAGAAATGTGATGACAGCGGAGAGAAATGCACCAATGTTGATATAAGGATGATTGCCCCACGGAATATGGAAACCGAGGTCTTGGAAGTTGATGCCGGCAATCACTGCCCCAACCAGCGGCATCAGCACATTGTCTACCAGTGCATTGACAATTGCGGTGAACGCACTGCCGACAACAACACCGACTGCCATATCCAGTACATTGCCTTTGGAGATAAATTCCTTAAATTCTCCAAAAAATCGGGAAATTGCGTTTGATTTCTTCTGTGGGTCTTTGGTTTCAGTAGCCATTTTCTTGTCCTTTCTATTCTGCTGTGTTGTGAAAAAGGGGAACAACTGCAAACAGAATCCTTGATTTTTTATGATTATACCATAAATCGACACAAATTGTCAAATTGCATACCAACAAATTGCATACCAACAATCGGAGCGTTGCTTTTTTGTTGGAATTTTTTGTATGGTACAAAAAAACTATCAGGGTTGACAAATAAAACTAATAGTAGTATACTAGAAAAGAGTAAAATCAGAAAAGGGGATTTTGGATGTTTTGTAAAAATTGCGGACATGAATTGCCGGAGGATGCAAAGTTTTGCATGAAGTGTGGAACACTTTTGAAATCAGAATCTTCCTCAACGGAAACGGATGGGAAACCGATTGCATCGAATGCAGAGGGCAGTCAAACCGTCCATACCAGTGCCGTTGCGAACAGGGAGCGGCTTCTTTGGGTGATGGTTGTGATTTTGGTTGTTGTTGTGGGAATCCTTGCAATTGCATTGGGAACAACTAAAATGGGAAAACAAAACAATGTTGAACCAAATGATGAAGCTATTGCAGAAGTGCAGGATTCTCATGAAACTACAACCACAGATTTGACAACGACAGCAGCCACAACAACCATTACCACCACAAAGGCAACGACAAAAGCAACCACCGCTGCAATCACAACAACCAAACAGACAACGGCAACCACCGCAGAAAAGGTACAAACCTATAGCGTTACATTTGAAGCAGATGAATTGATTGCACAAGCTGGCTTGATGCTGAATGGTCATGTAGGAATTGCAGTTTTGAGCAATTTGACATGTACCAATGGAACTGCAAGTGTTGAAACAAGTACGACCTATATTTATGATTCTCTGATTCGAGTGACTGTAACAGGTGCAACCGCTGGGGAAGTTAAGATTAGCGGAACGATTACAACCTATGGATTAGATACGTTGGACGGCCAGACCGTTTCTTATCCAGATTCTTCCGGTACATTTATCGTCAGCAAAACAGTTGGAGGCAATTCCGGCAATGCATCCAATGCAAATCAAAATGCAAATTCATCGAATAATGCTTCTCACGCCTCCAGTTCTGTCAGTGGAATGAAAGGGCAAATCAACTGCCATGGAGGAACGGTTGCAGGATTTACAACGGATTATGTAGTAAATAGCGGTGCATGTGGAATCGTTCGGCAGAGTTTGGGCAATACTTGGCACGTAACTGCAAAAAATTCGTGTTACAATTACGGAATCACTTGGTATGAACTGTGGGATTCCGACGACGGGGATTATTACGGCTGGGTCGATGCTAATTACATTGATTTCTATTAAGCGTCAAAAATAAATCATACAACGGGAGCAGGTGCAATCATTTGCTCCTGTTTTGCGTGTTGGAAGTGATACGAGGGCTTTTTTGTAGGAATTGTAACTTGTGGGGTTGACAAATAAAACTAATAGTGTTATACTGTAGAAAAAATAGATTCGAAAAGGGGATTAATCATGTTTTGTAAAAATTGTGGACGGGAATTGCCGGAGGATGCAAAATTTTGCGTGCAATGCGGAGCATCTATGAAACAAAAAGCAGAATCAACAGAAAAAGCTACAGAAACAGATACTTCCAATGCAGAAGGCAGTCAAGCAATCGGTGCAAGTTCGATTGTGAAAAAGGAATGGTTTCCATGGGCGATTGTTCTGCTTTTGGTAGTGATTGTGGGAATCCTTGCAGTTGCGTTGGGAACAACGAAAATGGGAAATCAAAACAATGTTGAACCAAACAACGAAAACATTGCAGAAGTGCAGGACTCTCAAGAAACGACCACCACAGATTTGACAACAACAGCAGCAACCACGACCGCCACAAAGGCAACTACAGTGACCACTACCGTGACAACGACTACGACCATTGCAACCACTGCCAAACCAGTGGTAACTACAACTGCAAAACCAAAGCCGTATGTCACTGCTTCTGCAAAGACATTTTTGCTCTCCGGATATGATGGCTCTAAGGTGCGGTTATATCTGGATGGCAATTTCTACAAAGCCTACATCAAAATAAACGGCATCAGTTATGATACCACCGTATTGCGAAGCGATTTCAGCGATTATGTGGAATTGCCGTTTAATCCGATTGCAAATCCAGAAACCACGCTTTCTGTCACACCGTATGATGATGCCGGAAATGCTGGGGATACAGTTACTTGTGCGATTCCAACCGATGCAGAAGGAACAATCAATACAGGTGGAATTTTAATTGATGGTCTCAATATAAGAGGACAAATCAACTGTCATGGCGGTGTTGTAGCTGGATATACGACCGATTATGTTGTAAATGGCGGTGCATGCGGAATGGTTCGGCAGAGCCTTGGAGATACTTGGCATATAACTGCAAAGAATTCGTGTTACAACTACGGAACGAATTGGTATGAACTATGGGATTCCGATGACGGAGATTATTACGGCTGGGTCGATGAGAATTACATTGATTTTTATTAAGTGTCAAAAATAAAACATGCAGCGGGAGCAGATGAAACCATTTGCTCCCGTTTTTCTATAGGGAAGTTGCAGCTTGATTTCTATTTTCCAGCTGGATTTCCGCTTGACATTCTAAGGGTAAAATGTTATAATAATAGCAGTATGCCAACCTGTCTATTAAATGGTATTGCAGTATATTTTTTCGCTTTTGTGGAATACTGTTTGAAAAACAATCCACAGGAAAGGCGGAATGAATATGCAGACATCATGGACAGCATCCACTTCGGCAGAAACGCCTTCTGCCACAGATGAATCAGAACAGCAGTTGCAAGAAGCCGTTTTGATTGCAGAATCCGGCAGCATTCGCCCACAGAATGCAAAACATCTCATCCACTGTTTGACCATCATTGGACAGGTGGAAGGGCATTATATTCTGCCGGCTGAAAATAAAACAACCAAGTATGAACACATCATTCCCGCTTTGATTGCGATTGAACAGGATCGCAGCATTGAAGGACTGATGATTTTACTCAATACGGTTGGCGGTGACGTGGAAGCAGGGCTTGCCATTGCAGAAATGATTGCCGGAATGCAAACCCCGACCGTTTCTCTGGTGCTGGGCGGCGGCCATTCCATCGGAGTGCCGCTAGCAGTGAGTGCGAAGCGGTCTTTTATTGTGCCTTCGGCAACGATGACGATTCATCCCGTCCGAACAAATGGACTGGTTGTCGGCGTGCCGCAGACATTTGCTTATTTTAATCAGATTCAAAATCGAATTATCGAATTTATTACACGGTGCAGTCACATCCAAACGGAACGGCTGCTTTCTTTCATGCATCGTACAGATGCCCTTGCAACCGACATCGGTTCAATTCTGACCGGTGAGGAGGCAGTGGCAGAAGGGCTGATTGACCAGCTCGGCAGCTTACAGGATGCGATTTCCTGCCTGTATGAATTGATTGAAGCAGCACCGCTGCGTTATACGGATGCGTCTGTGCCGTCATCTACACTGGGAAAGGACGGTTGCAGTGGGACGAACGGCAAAATCAAAACCAAAGAAAAAAGCCACCCCCAAGAATAGCGATCATCAAAATACGCAGGGATTTAATGCAGCCGAAATCAAAGGGGCTGCTGATGCGGATACCAAAAAAGAAGAAAAACTCACCGAGAAGCAGAAAGCGGATTTGAAATTCAAATCCGTTCTGCTGATGGTGTCAGCAGCATTGGTATTGCTGCTGGTATTCATTCCGGGAAGTTCCGGCTGGAGATGGATGCACAATGGATTACTAGGACTGTTCGGTGTTTCCGTTCTGACATGGCCGATTGTATTGGTTTTGGCAGGGCTATTCTTACAGCGGCAGATTCAGGGGCAAAAACCAAAAGAACACCGCCCAAAAGATGTTGGTACATATTTTTTGTACGGATCGGGTATTGCAGTTTTAGTCAGCAGTACGGTGCAGGTCTGGTTTGGGGAGGCTCTCCGAACCAAGAACCCGATAGATGCTCTAATTGCATTCTATCACGCTGGGCAGGATAACCCCTTGTTTAACGGCGGTGCAATCAGTGTGCTCGCCTATATCTTATCGGCTCTGCTGGGCAGTCCCGGCGATAAAATTTGTGTCTTGTTTGTCCTGTTTTTAGTTGTCATGTGGCTGATGGGCTGGGATATGCTGGACTTGAAAGATTGGGTCTGTCGGGCTGGCGGTTTCCTCCGAAATCTGCTGTTCCCGACCAAAGATGCGTTACCAGCGGAAGAAGACGTTCCAGATTTGGAAGAACCAAAAAGAATCGGCTTTTTCTCCAACCTATTTCACAAGGCAGAAGAACAGGAGCAGGAAGCGGAAGCAGTGCAAGCTTCAGAAGCACAAAATACACAGGAATTGGATGCTGGCGAAATTATCGCTGCAACCGATGGGTTAGCGGAAACACCGATACCACCGCAAGAACCGCCCTTACAAGAGCCGTTTCAGATGCAGTATGATGCTGCCGTTGAACCAACGCTTGATGTTGAACCTCCAGAGCCGGAAGAACCGATTTTCGAGCCAGAACCGGAACAGATGCCAAGACAGTTGGATTTGTTTCAGGAACAGGGAATGGAAGCGGTTGTTCCGGAAAATGCAATGCATCCAGAGCCGGAAGAGCCTGCTTATCAGATTCCAAGCCTTTCCCTGTTGAAGCGGAGCAACAACACGGGCAAAAGTCCGGAGATCCAACAGGAATTGGAACGCAATAAAAGAATGCTGGAGGAAACCCTGAAAGATTTCAATGTAGGTGTTTCCATGAAGGATGTTCAGCGTGGACCATCTGTTACCAGATATGAAGTGCAGCCGAATGCTGGGGTAAAAGTTTCTAAAATTACAGGCTTGTCGGATGATATTGCCTTGAATCTTTCTGCCCAGAGCATCCGAATTGAAGCCCCTGTTCCGGGAAAATCAGTCGTAGGGATTGAAGTCCCGAATCGGAAAAAAGATGTGGTAAAACTGCGAGATATTCTCGAATCCGATGCGTTCCAGACTGCAAAAAGTCAGCTGGCGTTTGCAGTTGGAAAGGACATCGCCGGAAATGCGATTATTGGCGACATTGCAAAAATGCCGCATTTGATTATCGCCGGTGCAACAGGTTCTGGTAAATCTGTCTGCACCAATTCCATCATCATGAGTATTCTGTTTCATGCAACACCGGAACAGGTGCGGTTGATTTTGATTGACCCGAAGATTGTAGAATTTCGAGTGTATGAGGACATTCCCCACTTGCTGATTCCGGTTGTCACTGACCCGAAAAAGGCAGCTGGTGCATTGAACTGGGCGGTACAGGAGATGGAACACCGTTACCAGACCTTTGCGGACAACGGGGTACGGGATTTGGCAGACTATAACAAGAAAATCCAGAGTCAGCCCGACGGGCAGACGCTGCCGCAAATTGTCATTGCGATTGATGAGTTGGCAGACTTGATGATGACCGCATCCAAAGAAGTGGAAGATGCCATCTGTCGGCTGGCACAAAAGGCAAGAGCTGCTGGAATGCACTTGATTATTGCAACGCAGCGACCAACCACTGATATTATTACGGGCTTGATTAAAGCGAATATTCCGAGCCGAATTGCCCTGTCTGTCATGTCACAGGTGGACTCTCGAACGATTTTGGATACAGGCGGAGCAGAAAAACTGCTGGGGCATGGTGATATGCTGTATTTGCCGAACGGCATGCCGAAACCGATTCGTGTACAGGGCTGTTTTGTTTCCACAGAGGAAATTGAAAAAACAGTGGCATTCGTCAAGCAGCAAGCACAGGCGGCTTATGATGATTCTGCTTTGGTCGGTGTTGAACAGAATATTCCGGTTCTGAAGGGTGAAACGGCAAGTCCGGACGGAAATGCAGATCCTCGACTCGAAGAGGCGATTCAGGCAGTTGTAGAGTTGGGGCAGGCATCTACATCTTCGTTACAGCGTTATTTGAATGTTGGCTATGCCCGTGCTGCCCGAATGATTGACGAACTGGAAAAGATGGGGATTGTCGGCGGATACAACGGGGCAAAACCTCGAAAAGTGCTGATGACCAAGCAGCAGTATGAAGAACGAAAAATGCGGAATCTGCCGTAAAAGAAACCAAGAGGAGGAACAGCCATTATGGCACAAGGCTTTTTGCCGGTTACGAAAAAGGAATTGCTGGAAACGGGCGTTTCCCAGCCGGATTTTGTCTATGTGGTCGGAGATGCATATGTAGACCACCCCAGTTTCGGGGCTGCAATCATCTCCCGTCTGCTGGAATCACAGGGCTATTCCGTGGCAATGCTGCCGCAGCCGGATTGGCGGAGCACCAAGGACATCATGCGGTTTGGAAAGCCCAAACTGGCATTTTTGGTGACAGGCGGCAATATTGATTCCATGGTGGCACATTATACCGCTGCCAAGCGAAAACGCAGCCAAGATTCTTATTCCCCCGGCGGAAAAGCCGGACTTCGCCCAGACCGTGCCGTGATTACATATTGCCAGTGCATTCGCCGAGCATATCCGGATGCAGTGATTGCCATCGGTGGACTGGAAGCCTCCTTGCGGCGGTTTGCACACTATGACTACTGGTCGGATACGGTCAGACCGTCTATTTTGGTGGAAAGCGGTGCAGATTTCCTGATGTATGGAATGGGGGAACACTCCATTACAGAGATGGCAGCTCGTCTGCGGGATGGTGAGCCGATTTCTGCCCTGACCGATATTCGAGGGACTTGTTACCTGACAGACCCTGTCAATACCCCATGGGGAGCGGTGCAGTGCCCAGACTTTGCACAGGTTGCCAGCGATAAAAAGGCATATGCCAAGGCAACCCGTCAGCAGTACGACCAGCAGGATGAAATCTATGGAAAGACGGTCATTCAACGGCATGGGAAACAGATGCTGGTGCAAAATCCGCCAGCATTGTCGCTGACACAGGAAGAATTAGATGCCGTGTATCAGCTGCCATTCCAGCGAAAGCCGCACCCGATGTATGATGCACAAGGCGGTGTGCCGGGAATTGCAGAAGTACAGTTTTCTATCGCCCATAATCGGGGCTGTTTCGGATATTGTAACTTCTGTTCCATTGCCCTGCATCAGGGCAGACGTGTCACCTGTCGCAGTGAGGAATCCATTTTAAAAGAGGCAAAGCAGATTACAGAAATGCCCAACTTTAAGGGCTATATTCATGATGTTGGTGGACCTACGGCAAACTTCCGTGCTCCATCCTGCAAAAAGCAGCTGACAAAAGGGCTTTGCAGGGGCAAGAAATGCCTTGCTCCGGAGATTTGTCCGGCAATTCACGCCGACCATTCTGAATATCTGCACATTCTCCGGCAGCTGCGAAAGCTGCCCAAGGTGAAGAAAGTCTTTATCCGTTCCGGTATCCGGTTTGATTATCTGCTTGCCGACCCAGACGACACTTTTTTTCGGGAACTGGTACGGGAACATACCAGCGGTCAGCTGAAAGTTGCTCCGGAACATTGCAGCAATCATGTATTGGATAAGATGGGAAAGCCGCATTTTGAACACTATCAGGCATTTCAAAAGCGGTTCTATGAGATTACCAAGAGCATTGGAAAAGAACAGTATTTAGTCCCTTATCTGATGTCCTCCCATCCGGGCAGCACGTTGCAGGATGCAATTGCACTGGCAGTTTATCTGAAAGAAAATCACATTCATCCGGAGCAGGTACAGGATTTCTATCCAACGCCCGGAACGATTTCCACTTGTATGTATTATACCGAATATGACCCCTATACGATGGAACCAGTCTTTGTTCCGAAAACAGAGCAGGAAAAGGCAATGCAGCGAGCCTTGCTGCAATCGTTCTTGCCGCAGAACCGTCCTTTGGTGCTGGCAGCCCTGCGGAAAGCCGGTAGAATGGATTTGGTTGGAAACGGTGCACACTGCCTGATTCCAGCAGGTTCAGAGCGGAAAGACACCCACGCAAAGAAATCATCAACTCGGCAGCCTGCCACAGCAGCTGCAAGACGAAACGGAGGCACTTCAAAATGGCAGCAACCCAAAAAAGCAAACAACCAGCCGCCAAAAACGGCAAACAGGAAGCCAACCAGCAGAAAGAAAAAATCATTGGGCTGATTGCACTGATTGTCGTTGCCTTTGCAGGCGGTGCAAAAGTGTTCGGCTGTGCACCAGCGGTGGATTCCAATGCGAGTGCAACCGTTTCTTTTCTGGATGTTGGACAGGGGGACAGCGTTCTGATTCAGGCAGCCGGAAAAACCGTCTTGATTGACGGCGGTGAGCGGGATCAGGGCAGCGTTGTACTGGACGACCTGAAGAAATATGGTGTTACCACCATTGATTACATGATTGCCTCTCATCCGCATTCTGACCACATCGGCGGATTGGTGGATGTGTTGGAAGATGCAGCGGTTTCTTCTGATTTGACCGTTTCCATGGTGCTGCTGCCGGAAGTGCCGGACAAAGATGTGCCAACTACACGGGTTTATGAAGCATTTTTGGATGGCATTGAAGACAACCACATCGACCCCACTTTTGTATCGGAAAAGCAGACCTTGAATTTAGGCGGCAATACCACACTGGAACTGATTGCACCGCCAGCCGGAAAAACCTATTCTTCCCTGAATGATTATTCCATGGCAGCATATTTGAATTGCGGTGGAAAAACATTCCTGTTTACGGGCGATGCAGAAAAGGACGAAGAAGCGGACTGGCTGGAAAGCGGCGTATTTGATGGCATGCATGCGGATGTCTTTAAGGCAGGTCACCACGGCAGCCGGACTTCTTCCAGTGAAGCCCTGCTGGAGCAGATTCAACCAACCTATGCAGTGATTTCCTGCGGAACAGATAATTCCTATGGTCATCCGCATGAAGAAGCACTCGACCGTCTTGGCGTTTACTGCGATAAGGTTTACCGGACGGATTTGGATGGAACAGTCATCTGTAAGGTAGAAGACGGGGAATTGAAGTGGTCGTTTGATAAGGAGTATGCATCATGATCATCATTGACCGCATGGATGACGGCGTTGCCGTTCTGGAAACCGACACGGGAATGCAGACGGTATCAGCAGACCAGATGCCGGAGGGGGCACGGGATGGCGATGTTCTGCAATGGGTTCATGACCACTATGAAGTAGATGCGATTGCAACCGAAGAACGCCGAAACCGGATTTTGGAACGGATGCGAAAACGAAAAAGAGGAAGGGACTAAATGGAAGCAGATGTACTCATCATTGGCGGAGGGGCTGCCGGAACGGTGGCTGCCCTGCTGCTGGCGAAAGCCGGAAAACACTGTATCATCTTGGAAAAAAATGGGCAAATTGGGAGAAAATTGCGGATTACCGGAAAAGGTCGCTGCAACCTCACCAATGCCTGTGATTTGGATACGCTCATGGCAAATGTGCCGAGAAATCCAAAGTTCTTGTACAGTGCGTTTGCTCGCTGGATGCCGGAAGATGTGATGGCATATTTTGAACAGCTGGGTGTTCCGCTGAAAGTGGAACGGGGTAACCGAGTATTTCCGGTGAGTGACCGAGCAGAAGATATTGTTGCAGCGTTGCAGCGTGCCCTGAAACGGGCAGGGATTCCCGTTTATCGGGAAACCGTGCAGCAATTGCTCCTGCAAGAAGGCCGCTGTACTGGCGTACAGACTGCCTCCGGCAAGCAGTATGCTGCAAATTGTGTGCTGCTGGCAGCTGGTGGGGCATCCTATCCGGCAACGGGGTCTACGGGGGACGGCTATACGCTGGCAAAGCAGGCAGGGCATACAATTGTGCCACCGCTGCCAGCACTTGTTCCGTTGGAAGTGCAGGAGAAATGGTGCAGTGACTTGATGGGGCTTTCCTTGCGGAATGTTTCCCTGAAACTGTACAACGGGAAAAAATGCTGCTATGATGCATTGGGAGAGATGTTATTCACACATTTTGGGGTTTCAGGGCCGTTGGTGCTGACAGCAAGTTCCCTGCTGCCGGAGCAGATTCCGAAAGATGGCAGCTGTCGGCTGGTGTTGAACCTGAAACCCGGCTTAACACCGGAACAGCTGGACAAACGCATTCAGCGAGATTGTGCCGCCCACCCCAATCAGGCAATGGGCACGATTTTCCGAGGGCTGCTGCCGTTGAAACTTGTTCCCGTTTTTCTGGAAGCGGTTCACATTCCGCCGGAAACCAAGGCGAATGCTCTGACAAAAGAACAACGCCGGATTTTGGTGCAGGGCTTGCAGGCATTTCCGCTGCATGTCACTGCAAGACGTTCGCTGAAAGAAGCGATTATTACACGGGGCGGCGTTTCTGTTCGGGAAGTACAGGCGAAAACTATGGCATCCAAATGCTGTGAGGGCTTGTATTTTGCTGGGGAAGTGCTGGATGTGGATGCATACACCGGGGGATTTAATTTACAGATTGCCTTTTCCACTGCCGCTTGTGCAGCGGATGCCATTGGCAATTTATGAAAATGATTTCGTGCCGGAGAAACTGCCGGCTTGAAATAGATGGATTTTATTTTTATTGATCGCAGCAGTTCTGCTGCAAGTAAAGGAGAAAAAAGGAGTTCGCTATGAAAACCATGAATGTCGCCATTGACGGCCCTGCCGGAGCGGGTAAGAGTAGTATTGCAAGAGAACTTGCTGCCGAGTTGGGCTTTATCTACGTGGATACAGGGGCATTGTACCGTGCCATTGCCCTGTATATCCAACAGCACAATTTGTGCAACAAACAGGATATTATCCGGCAGCTGCCGAAGATTGATTTGAAAATCAAGTTTATCGGCGGAACACAATGCATTCTGCTCAACGGAGAAGACGTGACAGATGATATTCGGACACCAGAAATTTCCATGCTGGCTTCCAAGGTTTCTGCCATTCCGGAAGTGCGGGATTTTCTCTTTGATTTACAGCAGAAGATTGCAAAAGAACATCATGTCATCATGGATGGCAGAGATATTGGAACGGTGGTACTGCCGGACGCTGACCTGAAAATTTTCCTGACAGCTTCTCCGGAAGAACGTGCCAGCCGGCGGTATCTCGAATTACAGGAAAAACCGGACGCTCCCACCTATGAACAGATTCTGCAAGACATCAAGAAACGGGACTATCAGGACACCCATCGGGAAATTGCTCCGCTGCGGCAGGCAGAAGATGCCGTTCTGATTGACACCACCAACATGGGATTCCATGAAGTTTGTGATGCCCTGCTGGAACTGATGGAGGAACGTCTGGATTTGGAATAAGGAGGCGTTCAGTTTGTACAACCACATTGTTGCATTTTTTTATCGGCTTGCTTATTACATCGTGCGGTTTGCATTCTTTTTCTATTATGACATTCAATTTGAGGGCAGAGAAAATGCACCGCCCAAAACGGAATCTGCTATCTTTGCCTCGAACCACCGCAGCTATTTAGATCCGGTGCTCGTGGCAATGGGTGCACCGCATCCATTCAATTATATCGCCAAAGAGGAGCTGTTCAAGCATAAAGTCTTTGCACGGTTTATCTGGTTTATGGGAGCGTTTCCGGCAACGTGGAAAGCTGACCCCAACTATGATATGCTATCAGAGGCAGTGAAGCGGCTGGACAATAACCGTCACCTGACGATTTTTCCAGAGGGCACTCGCCATACAGATGGAAAAGTTGGCAGCGGGAAAAGCGGCGTTTGCGTGCTGGCAGCCAAAAGCGGAAAGCCTGTCATTCCTGTGGGCTTGATTTTCAATTCCAACAACCTGCACTTTCGCAGTAAAATCTGTGTTCGGCTGGGGAAGCCGATTTATGCATCTGATTACGGTTTGACACCGGAATCCACACCGAGAGAAATGCGGCAGATGAAACAGGACATCATGCAGGCAATTCGGGAGCTGGTAGAAGAAAATCCGCCATTCCCGATTAAACACGACCAGCCGCACAAGCAATCATCAGTTGACCGCCATCGGGCAGAACGGCTGGAAACCATCCACCATCAGGAAGAAGTCGCTGCGGAGCAGGCAGCAAAGGAGCAGCAGGAATGAAACAGATTACCATTGCAAAATCTGCCGGCTTTTGCTTCGGTGTAGACCGTGCTGTGCGGATGACTTACGAAGCACTGGAGCAATATCCCCACGTTGCAACATTAGGGCCAATCATCCACAATCAAACAGTTGTGGATGACCTCTGTCAGAAGGGGGCACGGATTGTAGAGGATGTTTCCGAACTGACACCGGAAGAATGCATTGTCATTCGTTCCCACGGGGTCAGCAAGCAAGTGGAAGATGCCATTGCCGCTGCCGGCAATCCCTGCATCAATGCAACTTGTCCCTTTGTATCGAAAATTCATAAGATTGTAGAAAAACATACTCTTGCAGGCGATTATATTTTGATTGCAGGCGACAAAAACCATCCGGAAGTGCAGGCGATTGTCGGACATTGCGGAGAAAATTGCACCGTTTTTGCAGATTCCGCAGCCCTCGACCATTTTTTTAAAACAAATTATGAAAATTTAAAAAAAAAGCTTGCAATTGTTGCCCAAACAACGTATAATATATTAGTATGGGAAAGGTGTATGGCGTTGCTTCCCAGCGACGACCCGAACATTATGGTTTATGATACCATCTGCCATGCAACGCAAGTGCGGCAGTCAGATGCAGATACTTTGTCCCGCAGTTCTGATTTGATGATTATTGTCGGCGGCAAGCACAGTTCCAATACTGTGAAGCTGTTCGATGTCTGCAAGCAGAACTGCCGGTCTTATCATATTGAAACGGCGGACGAGCTTTACACTTTAGACCTATGTAATGCGGAGAAAATCGGCATTACCGCCGGTGCGTCCACGCCGGCACACATCATTAAGGAGGTAGAATCGACAATGAGCGAAATCATGGAACGTCACGATGAAGAGGACATCAATTTTGCGGAGGCACTGGATCAGTCCTTCAAGAAAATACATAAAGGGGAAAAAGTCAAGGGTACTGTGGCTGCGGTAAACAACACGGAAGCAATTGTAGACACTGGCACAAAGTATACAGGCTATGTTCCGCTTTCTGAACTGACCGATGATCCGTCCCTGAAGCCGGCTGATGTTGTCAACGTTGGTGACGAACTGGATCTGATTGTCATCCAGACCAATGACCAGGATGGTACTGCAACCCTGTCTAAGAAGAAGGTTGACGAACAGAAGGGCTTCGAAGAAATCGTAGCTGCAAAGGAAAATGATACCGTACTGGAAGGCACTGTACAGGGCGTTGTAAAGGGCGGCATCATCGTTGCTTACGCTGGCGTACGGGTATTCATTCCGGCATCTCAGAGCGGCCTGCCGAGAGGGGCTGAACTGGATACACTGGTAAAGACCAAGGTTCGGTTTGTAATTCTCGAAGTCAACGAACACAGAAGAAGAGCAGTTGGCTCCATTCGTGCCGTACAGAAGGCTGAAAAGGAAGCTGCAAAGGAAAAGTTCTGGGAAACTGCAGAAGTTGGTGCAACTTACAAGGGCGAAGTAAAGTCCCTGACCAGCTATGGTGCATTTGTAGACCTGGGCGGCATCGACGGTATGGTTCACATTTCTGAACTGTCCTGGAAGCGGATCAAGCATCCGAGTGAAGTTGTTAAGGTTGGCGATGTAATCGAAGTTTACATCAAGGAACTGGATCCGGAAAACAACCGTATTTCTTTGGGCTACAAGAAGACCGAAGACAACCCGTGGGAAAAGTTTAAGGCTACCTACAAAGTTGGCGATATCGTAGATGCAACCATCGTTTCCATCACTCCGTTCGGTGCATTCGCACAGATCATGGATGGCGTAGACGGTCTGATTCACATTTCTCAGCTGGCTGACAAGCGGGTTGAAAATGTAAAGGATATCGTTGCGATCGGCGATGTTGTAAAGGTAAAGATTATCGACATCGACATCGACAACAAGCGGATTAGCATTTCGATGCGTGCTCTGCTCGAAGACGAAGCAGAAGGCGAAGATGCTGAATAAGCATTGACCGTTTGAACAAGCAGTAACAGAAGCCGGTATGGGCAGCAATGCCCGTACCGGCTTTTTGTGAAAATCGGCTGCTCGGAAAATCCAAGTAACTATGGAAAGAAAAGTGGCTTGTGGAAAACAAAATTAGACCAGAAAGGAGAAATCATTCGTGTATCAACCCAAAATGGAAAAAGATATTCGCTGTCCGCTGGAATATGGGCTTGCGATCTTCGGCGGAAAGTGGAAATCCCGGATTATTTACGTGCTGGCAGCACAAGCTCCGCTCCGATACAGCATTTTGCGGAAAGAAATGGGGAATATTACGGATGCAGTGCTGTCATCGACGTTGAAAGAACTCATAGCAGACGGCATGGTGCTCCGGACTTCTTACGATGAAATTCCGCCAAGAGTGGAATACCAGCTGACGGAAAAGGGAACGTCTGTTGTGCCGATTTTACAGCAGATTTGTCAATGGGCTGGGGCATATCACAAAGAGGAACAAATACACCCAATGATTCAATGTGAAAAGTGTGATTACCGCTGAAAGCAGATTTGTGATTGATACTTTACAAGAAACGGGAAAATGTGCTATAATAACAATCACAGAACCCGAAAGGAGTGTGCACAATGATACTGGAAAATAAAACAGAAGTCACAGTGCCGGCTGTGATGGCAATGCAAAAGGCAATGAATCGGCAAGGGCAACTTGCCCGTTATCTCATTGCTGGACTTTTTTTGCTGGGTGCAATTTGGCAAATCGGCTATTTGCTTGTAATCGGAACATGGATACAAAGTTATTTCTATGGGATTTTATTCTGTGCACTGGTTGCCGGATTTTTGCTGATTATGCCCATCTGGAGCAACAAAAAAGTATTGAAGCAAGTTACCCAGCAGCTCTGCAATTCGTCTGCACCGCTCATCAATCACTATTATTTTCAGCCGCAGATGCTGAAAATTCGGGATGAAGGGATTCCAGACGGCAGAGATTTGCAGTTGCCCTATACAGATATTACTCGATTTTTACAGGATGACACTTATTTTTTCCTGTATGTAAAATCCACGAACAGCACTTATATTTTAAAGCGGAATGCGTTTCAGCCAAATGATGACGTGCAAGTCATGGCGTGCCTGCAAGAAAAGCTGGCACATTGCAAAGGCATTCGCTGAACCAACGACAAGGAGAACCAAATAGCATGGAACAAATTCGGAATTTTTGCATTATCGCCCATATTGACCACGGAAAATCCACACTGGCAGACCGGATTCTCGAACAGACTTTTACGGTTGCAAAGCGGGACATGGAAGAACAGATTCTGGACAATATGGACATCGAACGGGAACGGGGTATTACCATCAAAGCTCGTGCTGTCCGCCTGAATTACAAGGCAAAAGATGGGAAAACCTATGTGTTTAACCTGATTGATACGCCGGGACACGTGGACTTTAACTATGAAGTATCCAGAAGTCTGGCAGCCTGTGAGGGGGCAATTCTGGTTGTCGATGCTTCGCAGGGCATTGAAGCTCAGACCTTGGCAAATACCTATCTGGCAATTGAACATGATTTGGAAGTTGTTCCGGTTGTCAATAAGATTGACCTGCCAGCAGCCGATCCGGAACGGGTTTGTCAGGAGATTGAAAGCGTTATCGGAATTCCGGCAATGGATGCTCCACGGATTTCCGCCAAAGAGGGAATCAACATTGGCGAAGTGATGGAACGTATTGTCACGGATATTCCTGCCCCGAACGGCGACCCGAACGCACCGCTGAAAGCCCTGATTTTCGACAGCTATTATGATGCCTATAAGGGCGTTGTAATTTATATTCGTGTCAAAGAGGGAACGGTGAAAGTCGGCGATACCATTCGCCTGATGGCAACCGGTGCAGAATTTACCATTGTAGAGGCTGGCTATATGGATACAAAGCGGTTGGTCAATGTTGGGCAGCTTTCTGCTGGCGAAGTTGGCTATCTGTCCGCCTCCATTAAGAGCATTGGTGATACACAAGTTGGTGACACAGTGACACTGGCAGATAATCCTTGTGCAGAACCGCTGCCAGGTTATCGAAAAGTCAATCCGATGGTGTTCTCTGGTATCTATCCGGCAGATGGTGCAAAGTATGGCGATTTGCGGGAAGCACTGGAGAAGTTGCAGCTGAACGATGCGTCTTTATCCTTTGAACCGGAAACATCCATTGCACTGGGCTTCGGATTCCGCTGCGGATTCTTGGGGCTGCTGCATATGGAAATTATTCAGGAACGGTTGGAACGGGAATATAATTTGGACTTGATTACCACTGCACCATCTGTTATTTATCGGGTTACGATGACAAACGGGGATGTAGAAATGATTGACAACCCGACCAACTACCCAGACCCGGCTTTGATTCAGCTGGCAGAAGAACCAATGGTCAAGGCAGAAATTCTGACACCGCCGGACTATGTGGGAAATGTTATGGAACTGTGTCAGAATCGGCGTGGGGTATTTCTGGATATGCAGTATTTGGATGATACCCGTGTATCTTTGAAGTATCACTTGCCGCTGAATGAAATTGTATATGATTTCTTCGATGTGCTGAAATCCCGAACAAAGGGCTATGCATCTTTTGACTATGAAGTGACGGGCTACGCTGCTTCTCAGCTGGTTAAGCTGGACATTCTGCTGAATGGCGATGTGATTGATGCCCTGTCATTTATCATTCATAAGGATAAGGCATATGAACGGGCGAGAAAGATTGTAGAGAAGCTGAAGGAAAACATTCCACGGCAGCTGTTTGAAGTGCCGGTACAGGCAGCTATTGGCGGAAAGATTATTGCAAGAGAAACGATTAAGGCAATGCGGAAGGATGTCTTGGCGAAGTGCTATGGCGGTGACATCACCAGAAAGAAGAAGCTGCTGGAGAAGCAAAAGGAAGGCAAGAAGCGGATGCGGCAGCTGGGTACAGTAGAAGTTCCGCAGGAAGCTTTCATGAGCGTGCTGAAACTGGATGAAGAATAACAGAGAAAGGAACTCTTATGGCGGAAAAACATTCGATTTATGATTGCCCTTATTGTGGCAAAAAGTCTTTTAATCCCCTGACCAAAGCCCTTGCTGGCAACATGAACACCAAAGGCAGAGTCTGCAAAGCCTGCGGTAGACGGGCTGTCAATGGCAAGACTTCTGCCATTGTCCGGATGGTGCTGATGGTGGTTGCAATTATCATTGTATTTGCAACTTATTTCATTGAAAGCAGCGATGCCAAGGCATATTTGATTATGGCAGGAACGATTATAGTAGCATGGCTGCTTTCGATGCTATTTGATGCATTTTTCTGTCCGTTGACCAAAGTGGTGCGGAACGATGCTGAGTGAATCCACGCTGGGGATTTATATTCACGTCCCGTTTTGCGTGCGGAAGTGTCCCTATTGTGATTTCTATTCCGTTCCGCAGACAGCAGAGCGAATGGAACAGTATGGAACGGCTCTCTGTCGGTTCTTGCGGCAGATGCAAACCGATTTGCCAGTAGATACGATTTATTTTGGTGGTGGAACGCCATCCCTGCTGCCTGTTTCTCTGTTGGAGGAGATTTTGCAGACGATTGCCAGAACGGTTTCGCTCCAACAGCCCGAAATTACATTGGAATGTAATCCGGCAACGGTTGACCGTGAAACATTGCAGCAGTTTCAAGAAATTGGCATCAATCGGCTTTCCATTGGTGTGCAGTCGCTTTCTGATGTGCAGTTGAAACGCTTGGGGCGGCTGCACGATGCTCAAACTGCAATCGAAACGGTAGAGCAGGCAGCAGCTGCCGGATTTCAGAATCTGTCCTGTGATGTCATGTTGGCATTGCCAAAGCAGACAACGGCAGAATTGCAGGGCACTTTAACACAATTGACCGCTTTACCGATTCAGCATATTTCAGCTTATCTGTTAAAGGTAGAGCCGGAAACGCCGTTTGCATCCATGAACTGGGTGCAGCAGCTGCCGGATGAAGATGCAACCGCAGATTTTTATTTGCAGACGGTGGAAACCTTGCAAACAGCTGGTTTCTTGCAATATGAAATCTCCAACTTTGCAAAGGCAGGCTATGAGAGCCGGCATAACTGCAAATATTGGAACTGTGAACCGTATTTGGGGTTTGGGGCATCTGCCCATTCCTGCTATGGTGGAAAGCGGTTTTATGTGCCCTCGGATTTGCAGGCGTTCTGTGCGGCAGCAACCCAGCCGACAGCATTGGAAGATGACAACCCCTGCACCCGAGAAGAACAGATTCTATTAGGGCTGCGGTTGCGGAAGGGCATTCCATGCAGCTGGCTACATACAGAACAGTTGCAAAAGTTACAGCGTTATGCAGCTGGCGGATTGGTGGAATTTTTGAATGACCGTGTGGCATTGACTCCGAAAGGGTGTCTGGTGTCCAATGCGATTTTAGCAGAGATTTTATAAATAGACAAAAAAGGACAAGATGGCATGCAATCGTCATCCTGTCCTTTTTTTGTATGGTTGTTGTTGTGAATATAAAAATTAGTCGGTAAATACCTGCTTGATGCTGTCATAGTGCAGGAATACACCTTGTTTTCCGTATTCCTGAATCTGTTCCAGCGTTGCAAATGCATATTCCATGACTTCCCGTTCCTGTGTATGTACAGCAGAATCCGGAATATCCATGGTATAGCGGAAGATGTCAACAAAATAGTTGTTTTTCTCTTCCGGATTTACTCGCTTGTAAGAGAAAACATAGCCGCCGTCTGCGTTGGAAACATCCACGCCAGTTTCTTCTAAGATTTCTCGTTTTACAGCATTTTCGGCAGATTCTCCGGCACGAACACCGCCGCCCGGTACTTCCCAGCAGCCCGGTGCCCATTCTTTGTCCATTCTGCGGCGGGTAATCAGGTAAGTACCATCTGGACGGCGTAATACGCCCAGTACCGTCAGGTGAAAATCGCCCGGCTGCATATTCCAGTCGTTGCGGTTCATCGTCCGTCCGGTTTTCTGTTTGTTTTCATCGTAAATATCCCATTGTTCCATGGTAAGTCCTCCTGATCATCCGCACAACTTGCGGACGTGATTGATTATTTTTTTGCTTTGGTATTGCTGAACAGCAGATTGCCCAACGTGACCAGTGCTACAATGCTACAAAAACCAATGTTACCAGCGATTAACGTCCATTCTGGCAGAACGGGAATGATTTCTGTCAGCAGAATCACACACGAGAGCAAAGTTAATGCTATTCCGATGATGAGCATGCTGTAGCCAGTAGAGCGACAAAGTTTGTCTTTATCGTATTGTTCTTGTTCTTTTTTTGACATGGTGTTATATCCGGCAATCAAACATGCACCTTTTCCGTGCAGGAAGAATCCAGATAGCACATAACAGCCAATGGAGAAAAGCAGCATGATGCTGAATCCAATCCATTCGCCCATTTTTCACCACTCCTTTTTGTGTAGAAATGGGGTTATTTGGTCTGTGTGATTGGCTTTTCACCTGCTTCTGTTTTAGCAGCCTTTTTCTTCGGAGAAACTTTTTCCAGCAGTTCTTTCACTTCTGGGTCATTCGTCAGGCTGTAAACAACAAGCAGATAGAACTGTGAGCCGGACAGGTCTTTCTTTTCGATGGCTTCCTTTGCCAGAGCAGCAGCAACGCCAACCACTTCCTTGCTTGCACCCGGTTGCATGCCGTATTTTTCAAAAGCCTTGTTGACTTCTTCTCTGGTCGGCGGAACAATCTTCTTCTGGGTGATGGTGTGAATGTGGTGCAATTCTGCCTGTACACCCGGATGGTCGGCATAAATCAAGCTTTCATAATAGAAGCAAACCGCACTGTCATAATCTTTCTTTTCGATGCAGTAGAAACCGAGGTTGCAATAGCATCTGGAGAGTGTTACCGGTGTAGTGGCAACGGAAAGGGTTTCCTTGGTTACGCCGAGCAAATCTTCCGGCTGCTTCAGATACTTATAGCATTCTGCCATTTCAAAATACGGGTCTGGATTCAGCGGATTGTAGCGAATCGCATCTTCCAGAACGGAAACAGCTTCTTCTGCTCTGCCGAGATCCAGCAGAATATAGCCGTGCAGCATCACCATTGCACACAGGTCAAACGGTGCACGAACCAGTTTCTTAGACGGGTGATAGAAGAACAGATACAGCTGATGTTCCAGCGTGTTCCGCATACTCAAGTACAAATGTTCTTCGGTTTCCCGGAAGTTGATGCAGATTTTTGTATAGAGGGCTTCGGTCAGCTTGAAAGCTTCCTTAATTTTCTTTTGATTGACCAGTTCAACGGCTTCAGCGAAAACCTTGTCCATCCGCTTGCCGTCAATATACAGCATTTTTGCAACTTTTTCTTTCTGGTCATCTGGAAGAATTTCATAAGCAAGGTCAGCAATTTGGCTTTCGACTTCTTTGCCGATTTCTGTTCCGGCATATTCTTCTGCGATATGTTCCAGATGAACCATATCTACACTCTTTTCACCAGTCAAGCCATTTCTTGCTTCCGCCATAATTTCATCAATTGTTTTTGCCATGAGGGGTTACTCCTTTTCAACGGTAATTTAAAAATTTTTTTCATGGAAGGGCAGGGAAATTTCACTGCTTTTTCTATTATAGCATAATCTGCGTGTGGTTGTCAATTGATTTTTGTGCAAAATTACGAGATTTCCGGAGCGGTGTCCGGCAGATTTCCGTCTGCAATGTTTTTCTGGAGAATTTGGTCGGTTAAATCAAAGAGCACTTCCGAGCCGTCTTTCGTTTGAATTTGCCGATGATAGACCTGTTTCGCTGTGACGGTATGCTCTCTCCAGTCGCTGCCCTGATTACTGTCATTGAGTAGGAGCGGCTGTAAGTTGTCCATGGCATGGGCGAATTTAGACTCTGGGGTTTGACGGGCTTCAAATTCGTCAAACAGTGCCTGCAATTCCTGTTTCTGGTCGTCCGGTAGGAGCGAATAAATGCGTTCTTTAGCAGCGGCTTCCCGTGCCTGTTGGGTTTGCTTGCCAACTTCATCGTAAGCATAGGTATCGCCGGCATCAATTTCTACCACATCGTGCAGCAGGCACATCATCATGACTTTTGCAATGTCGATGGGTTCGTTGGCATATTCTTTCAAGAGGTATGCCATAATGGTCATATGCCAGGCATGTTCCGCATCGTTTTCCCGTCTGCCGTGGTGGGAGAGGTGGGTTTGCCGGAGAATATTTTTTTCTTGGTCGATTTCTAGAATGAAATCCAGTTGTTGTTTTAAACGGTCTGTCATCGTAGAATCACGCTTTCTGAGAGGGAAGTTGTTTTTTATTCTGAGGGGGCTTTTTGGGTGTTTTTTTCTTTTTGCGGACGGAATATCCGAAATCCCCCAGTTTTCTGCCAAGCGAGAAATATTCTCCGTGAGCATAGGCGAGTAGTCCCATCTGCTGCAAATTCAGCTTGCCTTTGCTGTCCACATAGCGTTCTTCCACGTTGACCGCTGTAATTTCTGCCAGCATCAATTCATGTGTACCGAGCAGCTGCGTGGATTGAATCTTACATTCCAGACTGACCGGACATTCTGCAATCAGTGGAGCAGAAACGGTTTGTGCTGGTTCTGGGGTAAAGTGACAGGCTTGAAATTTATCAATATCTTTTCCGCTTCTGCAGCCGCAGAAATCTGTTTCCCGACACATTGCAGAGGTCGGCAGGTTGATGACAAATTCTCGCTGTTCCATGAGAATCGGGTAAGAATAGCGAGTGGGGCGAACAGAAATAGAAACCATAGGCGGATGCGTGTTCAGAACTCCTGTCCATGCAATTGTTAAGATGTTAGGGTGTTCCATTGTTCCGCAGCTGACCAGTACCGGTGGAACGGGTGCTAGTAGGACGCTGCCTTTCCAGTGTTGTTTTGCCAAAGAATGAATGCCTCCTTTTTCAAATTTCAAAGAAAGTAATGATAGAAAAATGCCCCTTTGTCCGTGCAGAAAAGGGGCATTCTGTTGGTTCGAGATGGGGAAATGTTATGCTGTTACGCCATACTGTTCCCGATATGCTAGCATGGCATCCAGATATTCTTTACCCGGAATGACATCGTTCTGAATGGCTGCAATGATGTCTTCCATGTTGACAATGGCATAAACCGGAACACCATAGGTTTCATAGACGGTCTGAACGGCAGACTGATTGCCATGCAATGCCTTTTCCATCCGGTCTACCGTGATGACCATACCGATGATGTCCACCTTTGCTGCACCTGTCAGCTTCGGGTAAACTTCTGCCATTGCCTTGCCGGAAGTCATAACATCTTCGATGATGACAACCTTGTCACCGTCAGCCAGCTTCTTGCCAACAAACATACCGCCTTCGCCATGGTCTTTGACTTCCTTTCGGTCGAAGCAGTAGCCGACTTCCTGGTCGTATTCGGTTGCCAGAGCAACGGCTGCACTGGTTGCAAGCGGAATGCCCTTGTAAGCAGGTCCAAACAGGGTGTCTGGGTTCAGTCCGTGTTCTTTCATGCAGGCAGCATAGTATTTGCCAAGCTGAGCCAGCTGCTTGCCGGTTTTATAGTTACCGGTATTGATGAAATACGGGGCTTGTCTGCCGCTCTTGAGGGTAAACGAACCGAACGTCAAAACGCCACAGTCCACCATAAACCGGATAAATTCTTCTTTGTAAGTCATTTGGGATACTTCCTTTCTGATGTGAAAATAAAATCAAAGTTGCAATTGCAACGAAGAAACATAATTACAGCTGTTCCAAATCTGCCAGCCACAGCGTCCGGCAGGCATCGCTTGGCATTCGCCAGTCACCTCTTGGGGAGAGGGTAACGCTGCCGACCTTTGGAGCATCCGGCAGGCAGGAACGCTTGAACTGCTGAGAGAAAAATCGCCGATAAAAACTGCGAAGCCATTTCAAGATGACTGCTGTTTCCTATTTTCCGCCCAGTGCTTTTTATGCTAGGATAAATTTTAGACGGCATAATCCAGTCTGATATAAAAATAAAGTCAAAGTTGCGATTGCAACGAAGAAACAAGAATTACAGCTGTTCCAAATCTGCCAGCCATAGCGTCCGGCAGGCATCGCTTGGCATTCGCCAGTCACCTCTTGGGGAGAGGGTAACGCTGCCGACCTTTGGAGCATCCGGCAGGCAGGAACGCTTGAACTGCTGAGAGAAAAACCGCCGATAAAAACTGCGAAGCCATTTCAAGATGACCGCTGTTTCATACTTTCCGCCCAGTGCTTTTTGTGCCAGATGATAAATTTTAGACGGCGTGAATCCAAACCGCAGCACATAATACAGGAAGAAGTCATGCAGCTCGTAAGGGCCAACCAAATCTTCTGTTTTCTGTGCAATCGTACCGTCTGGTTCTGGCGGCAGCAGTTCCGGACTGACGGGCGTATCTAAAACGTCCAGCAGGACGGCACGGAGAGCTTCCGGTGTTTTGCTGGCTTCATACTGTACCAGATAGCGTACCAACGTCTTTGGAATGGAGGCGTTGACGGCATACATACTCATATGGTCGCCATTGTAGGTTGCCCAGCCCAGAGCCAATTCTGAGAGGTCGCCTGTGCCGACAACAATCCCGCCGCACTGGTTTGCCAAATCCATGAGGACTTGTGTCCGTTCTCTTGCCTGACTGTTTTCATAGGTGACATCGTGAACGGATTCGTCTTGACCAATGTCAGCGAAATGCTGCCGAACACTCTTTTGAATCGGAATTTCTCGCAGAGTTGCCCCATAGGCTTCTGCCAGACGGCAAGCGTTCTGATAAGTACGGTCTGTCGTACCAAAGCAGGGCATTGTAACAGCCAGCATTCCGCTTCTTGGCAGTCCCAACAGGTCGAAAGCGTGCACCATCACAATGAGTGCCAATGTGGAATCCAGTCCGCCGGATAAGCCAACGACTGCCGTTTTGCAGCCGATGTGTCGCAGACGGGTTGCCAGACCCGTTGCCTGCAACGTCAAGATGGTTTCGCAGCGTTTAGAAAGTTCTGCTGCTCCGGCAGGCACAAACGGTGTTGGAGAGAAAAAGCGATGCAGGGCAGTTTCTGTCAGCGGCATGAAAAATCTTGTGCAGACCGTTGTCAGCGGTAACGGCTGGAACGAGTTGGAACGCTGCCGTTCTGCTGCCATTCGCTGTAAGTCCGGTTCTGCATAGAGCAGACCATCTGAAAATAGCTTGGATTCTGCCAGAATCGCACTGTTTTCTAAAATCAAGTTGTGTCCGGCAAAGACCATATCCTGCGTGGACTCGCCCATGCCGGCATCTGCATAGGCATAGGCACAGAGCAGGCTACCGGATTTTGCTTGCAAAATGGTACGGCGATAAGCAGCTTTTCCAATGATTTCATCGCTGCATGAGAGATTGACAATCAGCGTTGCACCCATCCGAGCCATTGCAACGGAAGGCGTATCTGCAACCCAGACATCTTCGCAGAGTTCCACGCCAAAGGTGAAATCTGGTGCTTCTGCACACTGGAACAGCTGTTGTGCTCCGAACGGGCAGGGAGCAATGCCATCTGCTTGCCAGAACGTCTTGCCGTCTGCTGGTATACCAGGGGTAAAGTGACGCTGTTCGTAAAATTCCCCGTAGTTGGGCAGATGCTGCTTTGGAACGATGCCCAATACAGAACCCTGATAGCAGACCGCTGCACAGTTATAAATTGCTCCGGTATGCCGGATGGGCAGACCGACTACACAAATGCAGAAAAGGTCGCTGGTTTCTTTCAAAATGGTACGCAGTGCTTGCAACGCACCGTCTAATAGAATTTGCTGAAGGAACAAATCACCACAAGTATATCCGGTTATGCAAAGTTCCGGAAAGACAACCAGTTTGCTGCCGTTTTTTGCAGCTTCTCTGGTCAGGGAGATGATTTGCTCGGCGTTATAGGTGCAATCTGCCACCCGTAGGGGGGGCGTTGCACAGGCAATCGGGAAAAACCCGTTTTTCATGGTACTTCTCCTCTTTCTCCTGAGCGTTCTTTTCTCTATTATACCGAAAAAAGCGGAAAGATGCAAGAGTAGAACGCAAATTATCGGGAAAATTGATTTTCAAGGGGAAAATAATCAGCAGATTTTGTTGCAGAAAACTGCGAAGCGATTTTGCCGAACCATACGCAGTCGGTTTCCCAAGAAGCATGATTAAAAATCGTTTATTTTCAAAATGACAGTTGCAATTTTCCCCAAACTGTGCTATAATAACATCATTGCCCCCTTAGTTAAGTGGATATAACAAATTCCTCCTAAGAATTGGTCATCGGTTCGATTCCGGTAGGGGGTGCCAGATTCAGATTTTCCCGTGCAGATTCCATTCTGTACGGGATTTCTTTTTTTCGATGGTTTAAACTGCCGGAATGTGGTTCATACTGATGGTAAATCCAATCATACAGGAGGAATTGTAATATGGTAAAAGGTGTTCATAAAAAAGTGATTGAAGTGCATCAGCCGGACAGTGCGTATTTTGAAAAGGCAATTTTTTATCTCCGTCCGGGCATCACACAACTGCCGCCGGAGCTTGCACAGGCAGCCGCCAGAGAGTATTTGCAGGAACTAGAACCGAACCCGTTGCCGCCGTTTTGGAAGCGAACATTGCCGCTGTTTTGCAGTGCAGTACTCTCCGCAGCGGCAGCGTGTGCAGTTTGTTTTGCAGTCCTGTAAAATTTCAGAATCAACGGTTGCAGAAAATTTTCCATTTCCGCAAAAACTTTATGAAAACCAGAAAAAAGACCTTGTACTTTTTTTGGAAACATGCTATAATAAAAGTCATGGTATTCTGCCATGACTTTTATTCATTTTTGAAACTTACCAGCCGGAAAAAAGAGGATGTCCGGCTGGCATTTACACCAGAAGAGGACTGAGGAAATTTAGATGAAGCCGGAAAGACAACCAAGAAATCGTACCGCTGCCCCACAGGAAGAAGAAAACCGCATTGCCGGAAGAAATCCGGTCATGGAGGCATTGAAGAGCGGTACGCCGTTAGATACGATTTATATGAGCGGAAAACAGGGCATTTTAGGGCAGATTGCACAGCTGGCAGCCGATCAGGGCATTCCAGTGAAGATTGTTTCAGATGCTCGGTTATCCCAGATGACCCGCCAGACCCATCAGGGTGTTGTGGCAGACGGTGCTTGTGCAACCTATGCCAGCATTGCAGAAATCTTGGAATACGCTGCGGAAAAAGGCGAAAAACCGCTGCTGCTGATTTGCGATGAAATTCAGGATCCGCACAATTTGGGTGCAATTTTGCGAACCGCAGAGGCGGCAGGCTTTCATGGTATCATCCTTCCGAAACGGCGAAGTGCATCGTTGAATGCAACCGTTGCAAAGACCTCTGCCGGTGCAGTTAGCTGGGTGAAAGTGGCAAGAGTCCCCAATTTGGTGGCAGCCATGGAAGAACTCAAGCAAAATGGTATTTGGATTTACGGAACAGATGCTGCCGGAACGGATTATACACAGACAGATTTTCGGGATGGCACAGCGTTTGTCATCGGCTCAGAGGGAAATGGCATGGGTCGACTGGTGCGGGAACACTGCGACCAGCTGCTCAGTCTGCCGATGTACGGAAAAGTCAATTCCCTGAATGCATCCGTTGCAGCCAGCATTTTTATGTATGAGGCAGTGCGGCAGCGGCGGAATCCATCCGGAAAACCATAAGTTGCAGAATCTGCCGTTCTGCAATCCCCTGCTTTAAAGGAGTGTAACAGCAAAATATGGCAAATCAAAAATTTTCCGTTGAGGAAATTTTAAAAGAATATCAGTCCGACGAAGCAACGAAAGGGAAAAAAGAATCTCCGTCCGGAAAGCTGGAAACACAAAAAATGTTGAATCATGCCGCCGGCAGAAGAAACGTACCACCGAGTACCGAAGCATCTGCGGAGGCGTATTCTTATGCATCCAGCCGCACCAGACAGCGTACCCCGTATTCTCCTTACCGTTCTGAAATGGCGGCAAATATCAATCAAATCAAACAGAATCGCTATCAGCGGCGAACCGATGTAGAAGAGAGCCGAACCGCTGCGTTCCAGACGCTGGAACTCATGCGGCCAAAGGTGTCATTTGTCCGTTCTCCTGCGATTCGTCCGCAGACCACACCGAATCCAAAGAGCGACCATATTTCAGATTATGACGGTGCAGTTTTGTTAGAACAGCCGGAATCTGAACAGAAGCCGGAGCAGCCGGTATATCAGCCAGCGATTCAGGAAATGCAGGATTCCACCCGTGCCAAAGAGAAAAAGCAGGCACAGAAAAGTCGGAAACCCAAGAAACGTACCGAGCAATCTTATCAGCGAGAATCGCTGACAGAACCAGAACCAGAGTGGCGAAAGGCAAAGACGGAAACATTTCCGGCAATTACGCCAACACAGACCTTGCAGGAAACCTTGCGAGAGGCACAGGAGGCAGTTGCAAAGGCAGAGGCGGAAGCAGCTGCGGCAGTTGCTGCCTTAAAGGCGGAACAACAGCAGCCACAGAAAAAACAGCCGATTTCACATGCATTTGAAACGCTGCTGACCAGTCCCGCAAAACAACAGGAAAAACAGCAAAAGCAACAGCAGGAGAAAAAGCAGCCTGTTGCGAAAAGATGGTTTTCTGGGAAGAAACGAGTTCCGCAGGTCAATCATACAGCACCGCCGAGTTATCCAGAGCCTGCGGAGGCGTATCGGCAACCAGTAGAACCACAGCCGAAGCCGTATACACCGCCTGTGAAAAAGGTAGAAGAGCCGAAGCACTATACACCACCGGTGCAAAAAGTGGAAGAGCCAAAGCCATATACACCACCCGTGCAAAAGGCGGAAGAGCCAAAGCCGTACACACCACCTGTGAAAAAGGTAGAAGAGCCGAAGCCGTACACACCACCTGTGAAAAAGGTAGAAGAGCCGAAGCCGTACACACCACCTGTGAAAAAGGTAGAAGAGCCGAAGCCGTATACACCGCCTGTGAAAAAGGTAGAAGAGCCGAAGCCATACACACCGCCAATACAAAAGGTAGAAGAACCGAAGCTGTATACACCACCGGTGCAAAAGGTAGAAGAGCCGAAGCCCTATACACCGCCTGTACAAAAGATGGAAGAGCCGAAGCCCTATACACCACCAGTGCAAAAGGTAGAAGAGCCAAAGCCATACACATCGCCAGTACAAAAGGCAGAAGAGCCGAAGCCCTATACACCGCCTGTGAAAAAGGTGGAAGAGCCGAAGCCATACACACCACCTGTGCAAGAACCTGTACAGGAAGAAGTAACAGTTTCGACAACATCAGAACCGCTTGAATCGACTCCGGAACAGAAGCCGAAAAAGAAAAAATGGTGGCAATGGTGGAAAAAAGAAACGCCATCTGTACCGAAATCCGCACAGCCGGAAGAATCATACATGCCGCCCGTGCAGGAAGAGCCTGTACAACCGGAAACGTCCCATATACCGCCTGTGCAAGAACCTGCACAAATAGAAGAACCACCAATTATCACAAAACCAGTTGAACCAGCTCCGGTACAGAAGCCGAAAAAGCAGAAAAAGGCACGGAAGAAAAAAGAAAAGCCGTCCAAGCAGCAATTTGCCCAGCCGGAAGAACCATATGCACCACCTGTGCAGGAATATACGCAGCCGGAAGCATCGTATGCACCACCCGTGCAGGAATCTGCTCAGCCGGAAGAACCGTATGCACCACCTGTGCAAGAATATACGCAACCGGAGAAATTGTATGCACCACCCGTGCAGGAATCTGCTCAGCCGGAAGCACCATATACGCCACCAATGCAAGAATTTGCCCAGTCAGAAGAACCACCAGTTGCCACGGAATCAGAACCAGTTGAATCAGCTCCAGTACAGAAACCCAAAAAGCAGAAAAAAGTACGGCAGAAAAAAGAAAAGAAACCAAAGAAACAAAAACCAATTCCAGTGGAAAAGCCCATTCCAGAGCCTGTTACAAATAACATGCCAAATTCAGAACCGGAATTTGCAGCAGGTTATGCACCAGCGGAACAACCGCTGGAAACCGATTGGACAACAGAAGAATCTTCTCATTCAAGATGGTGGGACGATTCGGAATCGAAAATCCCAGGTTCAAGCGGATTTGATTCAACAGAAGAACCAGCACCACAGCCAGAAGAAAATGAGTCTTATACAGCAAGATTCAAGAAGGTTGTCGTTCAGGAAAGCACTTACACCGAACCAGAACAGCCAAAAAAGCCGAGAAAACCCAAGAAGGAAAAAACACCACGGGTGAAAGTGCAGAAGCCTGTTCCGCCAGAACCAAAATCTATTCCCAATCAGGAAGCGGAAATTCGGGTCAACATCAATTTGCTGCGGAACGCCGTCTTTTTCCGGACAGTATCGCTGGCAGTATTGACCGTAATTGGTGCATTTCTTGCCATCGGAGAATCGAGTTATACGCTCTTGTATCCGGCATTATCACAGCTGATGACGGTACGAGGATATTGTTTCCTGCACCTGATTTTAGGGCTGTTGATTCTGTTTATTACATTTCCAACCGTCATCAATGGAATGCGAAAGCTGTTTCATCGAGAGGCAGACAGCGACACGATTGCAGCAATGCCATTGATTCCGTGTTTGCTGACCGTTCTGGCAACGATTTTCGTTCCAGAGCCCATGCAGCATAACTTAGTGCATATTTTCTTGCCGGTTTCCAGCTTTATTTTGCTGATGAACTCCATCGGGAAATTATTCATCATTCGCCGTGCAACTCGGAACTTTGCTCTGTTGACGAAAAACTTTGAAAAGTATATTGTCACCTGTGTGCAGAGTGAAACCGCAGCTGAAGAATTGACCCGTGGGGTAGTGCAAGATTATCCGATTCTGGCAACCATCCGGAAAACAAAACAGATGTCGGATTTCCTCCGCCATACGTATGCATCCGATTTAGCAGACCGATTCAGCAAGAAATTAGCACCGATTGTCGCTGGAATTTCCCTGTTGCTGGCAGCTGCTATCACGGGAATCCGCATTGGCGTTCTGGAAACACCAGCAGAAAATATTCCATTTTTCTGTTCTGTTTTGACAATGCTTCTGACTGCCGGATGCAGTGCCGGAATTCCATTGACTGTGAATCTGCCATTAGACCGTGCCTCGAAGCGGCTTTGTCCGCACGGCTGTACATTGCTGGGCTATCAGAGCGTAGACGATTTTTATGACGTAAATTCTATTTTAGTTCCAGCAGCAACGCTCTTCCCGAAGCAGTCCATTACCATCAGCGGTATCAAGAACTTCTCTGGTTTCCAGGTGGAAGAAGCATTGCTGGATGCTGCCAGCATGGTTTATGCTGCCGACAGCATTTTACAGAATGCGTTTGCAGCGTTGGTAGAAGAAAAAGATGGCGGGATGCTCTATCAGGTAGAGGATTGTTCCTATGAGGATAACCTCGGAATTTGTGGCTGGATTCGTCACCGTCGGGTGCTGTTGGGCAATCGGGAAATGATGATGGCTCATCATGTTGAAGGCATGCCGACAAAGGTTCGGGAACTGGAAATGACCAGCGGCAGCCAAGATGTTTTGTATTTGTCTGTCAGCGGTGTTGTGGCAGGGATGTTTGTGATGGATATTACTGCTGACCCGATGGTGAAACGTCAGATGCAGCGGTTGAAAGAAGAACAGATTTCCGTTATTGTCAAGAGTGTGGATAGTTGTATCACATTGCAGCGATTGACAACACTGTTCGGCGTGCCGGATAGCATGCTGAAGATTCTGCCATCCGCCGATAATGATTTATACGAAAAAGAAACCGCTCCGCTGCAAGATGTGAGTGCTTCCACGATTCATGATGGTTCGTTCTTTGGAACGGCTCGTCTGCTGCTGGAAGCAAGAAGCATCAAACGGGCAGCAACGACAGGCTTATTATTACAGGTGATTGCTGTTATTTTGGGACTGTCCATTTGTATTGGTTATATTCTGGTCAATGGGTATGATAATATTACGTCACAAACCTTGTTATTCTTCCAGTTGGTGATGACAGGATTGACCTTGTTGACCACCCGCTTGAAATAAAGGAGGAAATGGATTTGCGAAAACAACGCAATACCGATGCAGAGGAAACACAATTTGTTTCTGCCTCTGAAATTGCAGCGAAACGCTCTACCGATCAGCTGGATACCCAGCAATTAGATGCGGTACAAACGGAATATCGGGATCGAAACCCATACCGTAGAGAAAAACAGGAATTACACGGAACGCCGATGACTCCGGAACAGGAAGCGGCATCCTATCGAGAACAAACCTATAACAGCAATTATGGGAATGCATCCCAGCAGCCGTATAACAATGGCTATGGAAACGCATCGCAACAGCCGTATAACAATGGCTACGGGAATGCATCGCAGCAGCCATACAACAATGGTTACGGGAACGCACAACAGCAGCCATACAACAATGGTTACGGGAACGCACAACAGCAGCCGTATAACAATGGTTATGGGAACGCACCCCAACAACCATATAACAATGGTTACGGGAACGCACAACAGCAGCCGTATAACAATGGTTATGGGAACGCACCGCAGCAACCGTACAACAACGGTTATGGCAATGCACCGCAACAGCCATACAATAATGGTTATAGCAATGCACCCCAACAGCCGTATAACAATAGCTACAGCAATGCACCGCAGCAACCGCATTATAACACTTATAACAATAATGCCCCTCGGCAAAATTATGCTGGTGGACAGCAGCATTCCGGTTCTTCCTATCGGGGAACTGCAACAACTGCTTCCCCACGTCCGCAGCGGCAGCAAGCTGCACCACCGCCGCAAAAGCCGCCAGTTTCTTCACAGCGAAGTACAAGCCAGCGAACTGCTCCGGCAGAGCCGGTTCATCAGAAAGCTGCTCGTACCAGAAGCCCGAAAAGTCGAATCAGTGGCGGCATTTTAGGGAAAGCCATTCGGGCGGTTTTATGGGTGATTATCATTGTGTTTGTGCTGTATTCCGCTGTTTCCTTGATTGGAATCTTGCGAATGCATCGGGAAACTGCAGAAAATCGTGCGAATATCTCGGATGTTATGGATGCTGCTTATGTCAGTAATGTGCTGTTGATTGGAACGGATTCCAGAGATCTTTCACAGGAACGAGGGCGTTCCGACTCCATGATTTTAGCGTCCATCAATAAGAAAACCAGAGAATTAACGCTGACTTCTTTTTTGAGAGATAGCTATGTTTATATTGACGATGAATATGGATATGGCAAGCTGAATGCAGCGTATTCCTATGGCGGAGCAGGGTTGCTGATGGATACCATCGAATCGAACTATGGCGTGCGAATTGATGATTATATTTTGATCTCCTTTGCAGCCTGTGCGAATGTCATTGATGCAGTTGGTGGGGTAAAGTTAGACCTCACTGATGAAGAAGCAGATGCCGTCAACGAAATTCTCATCAGTGAAGTGAATGAGCTGATGGGGGATGACCGGAACGATGATTTGTTAGATTGTGGCGGTAAACAGAAGTTAGACGGCAAGCAAGCACTCTCTTACAGCCGAATCCGTTATGTTGGCAATGCAGACTTTGAACGGGCAAGCAGACAGCGAACTGTGATGACGCAGGTTCTGAAAAAGGCAGCAGTCAATCCCGTTGCCATGGCGAGAATTTTTGTGACAGCATTGCCGGAACTATCCACAAATTTATCTGTTGGAAAATCTTATGGTTATACGTTGCGTGCACCGTTTTTGTTGATCGGTTATCAGTTGAAAACGCAGCAGATTCCAGCAGATGACACCTTTTATGGGGATGATGTTGACGGAGAGTCGGTTTTAAGAGTAGATTGCGATGCAAATCGGCAAGTGCTAAAAGACACGATTTACCGAAAATCGTAAAACACATAAAAAAATAACAGCTGGAGAAACACCAGCTGTTATTTTTTTGCCCTTGTGTATAAAACGTGCAAAGATTGCCCATGCTTTTGATGAGGTGAAAAGAAATGAAACGAACCATCAAACTTTGGGAAATCGCATTGCTCATTGGCTGCCTGTTGACCTTGCTGTTTGGCAATCTCTTTCAGGCAGAAAAAACAGTTTCCGATTTACAGCAGCACGTTCTGCGGATGCATATTCTTGCAAATTCCGACAGCGATGCCGACCAGCAATTGAAGTATCAGGTGCGAGATGCCCTGTTAGCATCCTCTGAAACGTTGTTCGGTAGCAGTCAGCCAGAAAGTCGGGAGGCATTGGAAACCACTGCAAAAGCCCACCTGCATGAAATGGAAACGATTGCACAACAGGTCGTGCAGGAGCAGGGATATTCCTATCCAGTCAAAGCCGAGTTGGTGACGATGCCCTTTACAGAACGTACCTATGAAGATTTAACAATGCCAGCTGGTACATACGAAGCTATTCGCATTACCATTGGAGCAGCTGCCGGAAAGAATTGGTGGTGTGTAATGTATCCGCCATTATGTATTCCAGTGGCAGAAGATGTTGCTGTACAGGATGAGCAGGCAAAAGCCTATTTTTCCGATGCCGAACAAGATGTGCTCTATCATCCCGAACGCTATCGGGTCAAATGGAAGCTAGCGGAGTGGTTCAAGAAGTGGACAACCTCCGAGCAAACAGACCATACAACTTCTCACATTTCAGACCTGCGAACATTCTTTTGAGGTTGATTATTTTGGCATGCGGAAGGAGGCAACTGGAATGCCGTTCTTTCCGTAAACGCCGACATCACACCAGTTCCGCCAAGCGTACCGCATGGATGCCGGAATCCGCACATTTGGAGAGGTCAGGCGGACAAAGTTGTCCCGAAATTCTGCAACTGCCGGATAGTAAACGCCATCCGTTCCAGCCAGTTCAAATACGGCTGCTTCGCCATCCTTTGCAACAACAGGCTGAGAGAATTGCAGAATATATGCACCGCCAGATGCATATGCATTTTTACAGTACGGAGCTTCTGCATCCATCGCCGGAATCGCCCGATAAACCCGATACAGGGCTTGCAGAGCCAGACGGTGTGCCACGGTTCGCTTGTCAGCTGGATGCATGTTGTTGTATTCGCCGCAGTCCATTGTCACAGCTAACCCCGTGTTGCGGAGTGTCCGGAATACCTGCATTTGTGCTTCTCGCAGTTCAGCCCAGTTTGTACGGGATTCTTCCCCTTCGTAGCTGAACATTGGCAGCTGAACAATCAGGAACGGCATGGTTTCGTCGCCCCAGTCTTTCCGCCAGCGGTTGATTAAGACAGTCAGCAGCTGTGCATAGCTGTCCGGACGGTTGTCATCGTTTTCGCCCTGATAATACCAGAATCCCCGTAAGGTGTACGGCATGACTCGGGAGAGCATGGTTTTATATAAGCCGCATGGACGCAACGGATTGCGGCTGCCCATTGGACCTGGATAACGGTTTTCACCGCAGCGTTCCAGAACCTGATTCCATTTCATTTTTGGGTTTTCCTGATAGCAGGCAGTCATCCGTTTTTCCCATGCATTCTGATATGCCAGATATGCGGCGTAATCCGCTGCCATTTCTGCATCGGTCTTTCCTCGGCAGGCGGACAGGTAAGCTGCCCAGTACGGATGTAAGGCAGTGTGTCCGGTCAGGTCGGCAGACGGTACCCAGCAGCTGGCAGAAGTGCCGGTATAATTGCAGCCGATGATCCCAACAACAACGCCCAGTTTCTGTGAAAGTTCTTTTGCGGCAAGATATGCCACGGCAGACCATTCCGCAACGTTGGTCGGATTTGGCATCTGCCAGCGGTTTTTCCGTTCGTTCTGGAAATAAGCAGCATGCATGACACCGCTTCTCTGTACATGATAATAGCGAACCCGGCTGCGTTCGCAGCGGGAAAGTTCCAACTTTCCGTTGACAGCATTTTTTACGGGAAATTCCATGTTGGATTGTCCGCCAGCCAGCCAGACTTCCCCGATGGCAACATCCTGAAAATGAATTTCTGTATGGCTATCCTTGGCGAACAGGCTGAGCCCTGTTCCAGCAGGCTGCGGCGGAAATTGCAGTCGCCAGCTGCCATCTTCTTTTACGGTGGTAGAAGCATATAATTTTCGTTCCGGAATGGAAACGGTGATAATTGCACCGACTTCGCCGATGCCGAATACAACAATATTTTTTTCTCTTTGCAGAACCATATGGTCGCTGAACACGGCTGCAAGTTGTAGCATATGAAAGACTCCCTTTTGGTTTATAGATTTCATAGATAAAAAGAACTCACGCTGTTACATTCTGGTTTTATTATACCAGAAAGAACGGGATTCGTCAATCCAAAATCAGAAAGAAGCTGAAAACGGACAGAAAAAGCCAGAGAAAGGCGGTGTAAGATGTGAAATTTCTGTAAAATTTAAAACGGAACGCTTGACATCTTTTCGGTACTCTGTTATAATACCCAGAGAAAACAAAGCAGAGCATCATCGTTCTCACCGTTTGGCTGTTGTCGAAACGGTCAATATTCCCTGTTTCGTTCCGGTTTGTGAGAATCGGTGCGGAAACTGGTGGAAACGAGGTCGAATGATGCGTACTTTTTTTGAAAAGTACGCATTTTATTTTTGTTTGAAAATAATATGTTTGGAGGTGCTGGCTATCAGCAAACAAGAGCTGCAAATCAATGAAGAAATCCGGGATAGAGAAATCCTGGTCATTGATCAGAACGGGACAAAGCTTGGAACGATGTCCGCAAGAGATGCACAAAAACTTGCGTATGAACAGGATCTGGACTTGGTAAAAATCGCCCCGCAGGCAACCCCGCCGGTCTGCCGGATTATGGACTACGGCAAGTATTGCTTTGAACAGCAGAAGCGGGAAAAGGAAGCAAAAAAGAATCAGAAAGTGGTTTCCATCAAGGAAATCCGGATGTTTTCTGCAATCGATACCCACGACTTTGAAACAAAGGTAAATCAGGCAAAGAAGTTTCTGGAGGGCGGCGATAAGCTGAAGGTTTCCGTTCGGTTCCGTAAGCGTGCAATTGCCCATCCGCAGCTCGGAGAAGAACTGCTCAACCGCTTTAAGGAAGCGTGTGCAGCAGTCGGTACTGTTGAAAAGCCGGCAAAAATGGAAGGCCGCAGTATGGTCATGTTCATTTCACCGAAGGCATCCAAGTAAGAGGAGGAACTCGCAATGGCAAAGATTAAGACAAAAACACATTCCGGTGCAAAGAAGCGGTTTAAGGTTACTGCAAACGGAAAGGTAAAGTATCAGAAGACCAATAAAAGACACAGACTGACCCAGAAGGACACCAAGCGGAAGAGAATCGCTCGTACCGTTGGTATTGCTGATGTAACCAATGCACCGGCACTGAAGAAGCTTCTGCCGTATCTCTAAGATACAATCCGCAGAACGGACAGTCAATCGAGAAAAGAGAAACACATAGATATTCGGAGGTAGAAGCAAATGGCACGGATTAAAGGTGCGATGATGACTCGCAAGAGAAGAAATAAGACCCTGAAGCTCGCAAAGGGCTATTTTGGTGCAAAGAGCAAGCACTTCAAGATGGCAAAACAGGCCGTTATGAAGTCTGGCAACTATGCATATGTTGGAAGAAAGCAGAAGAAGAGAGAATTCCGTCAGCTCTGGATCACCAGAATTTCTGCTGCATGCAAGCTGAATGGTATCAACTATTCTCAGTTCATGAACGGCTGCAAGAAGGCTGGCATTACCTTGAATCGGAAGATGCTGTCTGAAATTGCAATCACCGATGCAGCAGGTTTCACTGCGATTGTAGAAAAGGCAAAGGCTGCTCTTTAAGGGGCAAGCTTTGGAACACGCTCCGGTTTTTTTGAAAAAACGGGGCGTGTTTTGTTATATATAGGGAAATTTTCAGCAGACAGGAGGCAGAACCGCAATGGAATTCCGCATGACCGCAATTACTGCAAAGGACAACCCTTCCATTCAGCTTTACCGGAAACTGGTGCGGCAGCGAAAAGCCAGAACCCAAAACCAGCAATTTGTGTTAGAGGGGTATCGGCTGGTCACAGATGCCGTGCATTTTTCAAGGAAACTGACCCATCTGTTCCTGACAGAAGCAGCGTGGGAACGCTATCAGGAAGAATTTTGCTCTTTAGAGGCTGATTTGAGAGAAACAAAACGCTTGCTTATTTCAAATGAACTTGCTATGGAGTTGACGGAAACCGAACATCCGCAGGGCGTGTTTGCCATCTGTCAGATGCCGGCGGAACAAGTCCCAATCGTTGCAGAGGGAACGTATCTGGTACTCTACCAGCTGCAAGACCCTGGCAATATGGGAATGCTGCTGCGAACTGCTGCTGCAATGGGCGTTTCCGGTGTGATTTGCTGCCAAAGCTGCGATTTTTATAGTCCAAAAGTTGTGCGTGCAACGATGGGAGCATTGTTTCATGTGCCAGTGATGCAGATGCCGGATGCAGAAACGGTTTTGCAGAGCCTGCGGGCTGTCAATATTGTTTCCTGTGCCTCTGTGGTGCAGGGCGATGCCGAACAAGTGGGGCTTTGTGAACTGGGCAACGGCTGTGCCGTCTGGATTGGAAACGAGGGAAACGGATTGCCGGAATCCGTTGTGCAGCAGTGTGAACGCCGGATTACCATTCCGATGAAAGGCTATATGGAATCGCTGAATGCTGCTATGGCAGCTGGAATTATGATGTGGGAAATGACAAAACCAAGATGAGGGAATCCACATGGAACAGGAAAGTATCTATGATTGGCTGTGGCTGCTGTTGGTATTCGGGGCAGGCAGCCGGAAAATCTGGAAACTGTTAGAACAGTATGAAACACCGCAGAAAGTACGGCAAGTCTTGCAGACGGAAACAGACCTGCCTTTTATTCACGAGCGAGAACAACGCAGCATTCGTTCCATCACAAATGAGCAAATCGGAAAACTGATGCAAAATTGTGCGGAAAAACGGATTGAACTGGTGGCGTACGATGATGAAAATTATCCGGAATCGCTTCGCCAGATTTACAATCCGCCGGTAGTGCTGTTCTATCAGGGGCAGCTTTCTGTGCTGAGTGATTATCCAGCTTTGACCGTTGTTGGAACAAGAAAGCCCAGCTCGTACAGCATCCGCACAGCGGATTTGCTGTGTCGGTGTCTGGCAAAGAGTGGAATGCTGCTGGTCAGTGGTTTTGCAGTCGGATTGGATTCAGTTGCCCATCGGGCAGCCTTGCTTTCCGGTGGAAAGACAGTTGCTGTGATGGGCTGCGGTCTAGATGTGCCATACCCCAAGCCGAACGCTTCCGCAAAGAAATATATCATGCGAAATGGCTTGCTGTTGTCAGAATTTCTGCCAGGGACAGAACCATCTCGGCAGAATTTTCCGATGCGGAATCGGATTTTAGCCGGTGTCAGTGGCGGAACATTGGTGATTCAAGCACCAATTGGCAGCGGAGCGTTGATTACGGCGGAACAGGCAATGGAACAGGGTAAGCCTGTTTTTTGTTTACCGCCAGCGGACATATTTGACAATCAATATGCAGGTGTGGTAAAATACCTGCGAGAGGGTGCGATTCCGGTTTTTGCACCGGAAGACATCCTGCAAGAATATGACCACGGCTGTGAACAGCGGTTGATAGAAGTTTCGATGCAAGCCGTTTTAGAGCAGCAGGAACAGAATCAGTTGAAATCTTCGGATTCCTCAGAAGCCACCGCTGCGGTGGAGTTACCACCGAAAAAGCCTGCAAAGCCGAAAACACAACCGTCCTCGCCATCCATTTCAGAAAAGCAGCAATCTGCTCCAACCGTCGACCGTTCTGTGTTGGAAACATTAGACCCACTATCCAAGAGAATCATGGAACTGCTGTTTGAACAATCGCCCTTGCACATTGACCAGATGGTTTTGATGTTGCAGGAAGATGCCGAGGAAGTCGCAGCGTGTCTGACAGAACTGGCGATTGAACAGTTGGTGCAGCGGCAGCCAGGGCAGTATTATTGTGTATGTTGAGAAAAACCCGTTCGTTTAGAACTATGTCGCATCGGAATGCGGCAAAGCGGAACAGGAGAAAAAGAATATGTCAAATTTGGTGATTGTAGAATCGCCGGCAAAGGCGAAAACCATTCAAAAATATTTAGGAAAAGATTTTGATGTCATTGCCTCTATGGGGCATATCCGGGACTTGCCAAAGTCAAAGTTTGGTGTGGATATTGAAAACCACTTCGAGCCAAAGTATGTGGATATGAAGGGCAAGGAAGACGTCATTAAACAGTTGAAATCCCATGCAGCAAAATGTGATAAAATTTATCTGGCAACCGACCCTGACCGAGAAGGAGAGGCGATTTCTTGGCATATCGCCCAGATGCTGCATCTGGATATGCAGGATAATAATCGGGTTGCTTTTAATGAAATCACAAAGAGCGGCGTGCAAGCAGGGATGGCAAATCCCCATCGAATTGATATCAATTTGGTAAATGCCCAGCAGGCACGGCGTGTATTAGACCGAATTGTCGGCTATCAGCTCAGTCCGTTTCTTTGGAGAAAAGTACGGCGTGGTCTGTCTGCCGGAAGAGTGCAGTCGGTTGCCGTTCGATTGGTTGTTGACCGAGAAAATGAAATTCGGGCATTCCAGCCGCAGGAATATTGGACGATTGACGCAAAGCTTTCCGCAGCAGCTTCCCGAAAAGTCTTTTCGGCAAAGTTAGCAGCGGTAGACGGAAAGAAAGTTGATAAAACAGAAATCTCCAGCAAGGAACAGGCAGATGCCATTGTTGCACGTTTGCAGGAAGCCCCGTTTGTCGTAAAGTCTGTGAAAAAACGGGTGACGAAAAAGCATCCGTCCGCTCCGTTCATCACATCGACCTTGCAGCAGGAAGCTTCTTACCGCTTGAGTTTTCAGTCCAAGCGAACCATGAAAGTCGCACAGGAATTGTATGAAGGCGTGGAGATTCAAGGCATGGGTGCAGTGGGTCTAATTACCTATATGCGTACCGATAGCCTGCGAATCTCAGACGAAGCGAAAAAGGCAGCAGCAGACTACATTCTCTCTGCCTATGGAGAATCCTATCTGCCGCCAACGCCACGGGTCTATAAGACAAAGAAAAATGCACAGGATGCCCACGAAGCGATTCGTCCATCTATGCCGGAACTGACACCGGAGCAGGTGAAAAGTAGCCTGACAACTGACCAATATAAATTATACCGCCTGATTTGGGAACGGTTTATCGCCAGCCAGATGGCAGATGCTCTGATGGATACCGTTTCTGTGGATATTGATGCAGACAACTGCTTATTTAAGGCAAGCGGTTCTACGATGAAGTTCGATGGATTCACTGTTCTGTATGAAGAAACCAGAGATAACAAGGGCGATAAAGATAAATCTGAAAATAAGAATCTGCCGGAACTGCACGAGGGTGATGCATTAAAGCTGCGTGCACTGGATGGCAATCAGCACTTTACGCAGCCTCCGACTCGTTACTCTGAAGCTTCTCTGATTAAGGCGATGGAAGAATACGGAATTGGTAGACCGAGCACCTACGCTCCAACCATCACAACGATTACCGCTCGAAATTATGTAGAGCGAGAGGGCAAACAGCTGAAACCAACGGTATTGGGTGAAGTTGTAACGCAGTTGATGAAGGAACTCTTTAAGAACATTGTAGATGTCAAGTTTACTGCCAAGATGGAAAGTGATTTGGATGATGTGGAACGGGGAGAAAAGAACTGGGTGCAGTCGCTGGAACAGTTCTATGGTGATTTCTCTCAGACACTGAAAACAGCTGAAGAAAAGATGGAAGGCAAGCGGGTCAAGATTCCGGACGAAGAAACAGACGAAGTTTGTGAAGTCTGCGGCAAAAAGATGGTCATTAAAATTGGACGGTTCGGGCGGTTTTTGGCTTGTTCCGGTTTCCCGGAATGTACCAATACCCGAAAGATTGTGCAGGAAATGCCGGGCTGCTGTCCACTTTGCGGCGGAAAAATGGTATTGAAAAAGTCCAAGCGTGGCAGAAGTTTCTATGGATGCAGCAACTTTCCGGAATGCAACTTTATGACATGGAATATTCCGGTTGCAGAACAGTGTCCGCAGTGTGGTTCGACCTTGTTCCAAAAGGGCGGCAAGTCCGGCAAGCTGATTTGTGAAAAGCCGGGCTGCGGATTTGAAAAAAATCTTTCAGGCGGAGGTCAGGCATGACAGAACAACGGAAACAGGCAATTGTCATTGGTGGCGGACTGGCAGGCTGTGAAGCAGCATGGCAGCTTGCCCAAAACGGCATTGCCGTTACGCTCTACGAACAGAAGCCGGTGCATTATAGTCCGGCACATCATCGGAATGGTCTGGCGGAACTGGTCTGCTCCAACTCGTTGAAAGCAGATCGTCTGGCATCCGCAGCCGGATTGTTGAAAGCAGAAATGGAACGCATGGGGTCACTGTTGATTCCCTGTGCACGGAAAACTTCCGTTCCAGCTGGCGGAGCACTGGCAGTGGATCGGGATGCATTTTCCGATTTGGTAACGGAACAAATCCGCTCCCATCCGCTGATTACGCTGGAAACTGCAACCATTGACGAAATCCCAGCGGGAAATGTAGTCGTTGCAACTGGCCCTTTAACAGAGGGAAAACTTGCAGAGCAAATCGAACAGCTTTGCGGTACACGGCTGCGGTTTTTCGATGCGGCTGCACCGATTGTCAAGTATGAAAGTCTGGATGCGGAAAAGGTCTTTTTCGCTGCCCGTTATGGCAGAGGAACGGCGGATTATATCAACTGTCCGATGAATCAGGAAGAATACGAGGCATTTTATGAGGCTCTGGTCAACGCAGAACGGGCAGAACTCCACGACTGCGACAAGAACTTTTTCCGAGTTTATGAAGGCTGTATGCCAATTGAGATTCTGGCATCCCGTGGAAAAGACACCATGCGGTTTGGCCCTCTGAAGCCAGTTGGCTTGACTGACCCTCGTACCGGTCGCCGTCCGTATGCAGTCATTCAGCTGCGGCGGGAAAATCAGGAGGGTACGATGTATAACATTGTCGGCTTCCAGACCAACTTGAAATTTGGCGAACAAAAACGGGTCTTTTCCATGATTCCAGGCTTAGAGCACGCAGAATTTGTGCGGTATGGTGTGATGCATCGGAATTCTTTCCTGGACAGCCCACGGCTGTTGGGGGCAGATTATGCCCTTCGCAGCAATCCAAATTGTTTCTTTGCAGGGCAGATGACGGGCGTGGAAGGCTATATTGAATCCGCAGCCAGCGGTATTTTAGCTGGTCAGAACTTAGCACGCCGGATGCAGGGCAAAGCCCCGCTGATTTTGCCGAGAGAAACGATGATGGGAGCATTGGCTGCCTATATCAGTGATGAAACGGTTGCACAGTTCCAGCCGATGGGCTGCAATATGGGCATTCTGCCAGAACTGCCGGAACGCATTCGAGATAAGAGAGAAAAATATCAGGCATATGCGGATCGGGCATTGGCAGCATTGGATGCCTATTTGCAGCAGACTGCGGAGAACACAACCGAGGGGGAAGGGCAATGAATATTTTAATCGATGCATTCGGTGGCGATAATGCACCGCTGGAGGTCATCCAGGGTGCTGTTCGTGCTGTGCAGGAACTGGGTGTGACCGTCACACTGGTTGGAGCAGAAAACCAGATTCGCCAGTGTGCAGAAGAACATCATCTCTCACTGGACGGACTGCAAATTCTGCACGCTCCGGCAGTGTTCGACATTCATGAAGAGCCGAGCACCCTGCTGAAACAGCATGCAGATAGTTCGATGGCAGTTGGAATGCAGGCACTGCATGACGGAAACGGAGATGCCTTTGTTTCTGCCGGCAGTACCGGTGCTTTGCTGATGGGTGCAACGTTTCTGGTCAAGCGGATTCGGGGCGTAAAACGAGCAGCATTAGCACCGATTCTTCCGACAGCAACAACGCCATTTATGTTATTGGATGCCGGAGCAAACAACGACTGCCGTCCGGAAATGCTGGTGCAGTTTGCCGTGATGGGCAGTGCCTATATGGAACGGGTCATGGGCATTCCACAGCCAAAGGTGAAATTGTTGAATGTTGGAGCGGAGGAAACCAAGGGCAGAGAGTTGGATTTAGAGGCATATCGCCTTTTAGAACAAGCCCCCGTGCATTTTTGTGGAAACGTAGAAGCACGGGAATTGCCGTTTGGAGTAGCGGATGTGGTCGTTGCCGATGGATTTACGGGAAACATCGCCTTGAAACTGTATGAAGGCATGGGAAAATTCATGGGCAGCCAGTTGAAAGAAAATATTTTTGCCGGAGCAAACGGAAAATTGTCCGCACTTTTGGTGTTGCCGAAAATCAAAGCCCTGACCAAAAAGATGGACTATAAAGCCGTAGGCGGTGCAATGATGCTGGGCGTTCAGAAACCCGTTGTCAAGGCTCACGGCAGTTCTGATGCAACTGCATTTTTCAATGCGATTCGGCAGGCGAGAGATTGCGTTGTCGGCGATATGATTGCAGCAATGACAAAGTTCATGCAGCAGGAACAAGTAAAAAAAGCGTAACAAGCGTTTTAGATATCATATGATTACAGAAAGGATTGGGCAGATATGGAACAGGTGCATTTTGAGCAGTTTGAAACAGAAATTCGCTATCATTTTAAGAATCGTCATTTCTTAGTTGAGGCACTGTCACACTCCTCTTATGCCAACGAGAAGAAAAAGTGCCGCTGCAGCAACGAACGGCTGGAATTTTTGGGGGACAGCGTGCTTTCCATCGTCGTATCCTCTTATTTATTCCACCAGTTTCCGGAACTGCCGGAGGGCGAACTGACGAAACTGCGGGCATCTCTGGTTTGTGAAAAGGCGTTGCACGTCTTTGCACAGGAAATTCACTTGGGGGATTACTTGCTGTTGGGAAAGGGCGAAGAACATACTGGCGGCAGAATGCGTTCCTCGATTTTGGCGGATGCCTTTGAAGCCGTCATTGCAGCCATTTATCTGGATGGCGGCATGGAAGCCGCAGAACATCATATTATGCGGTTTATTCCGAAGAATCTGGAACAGCGGGAATCGCTGGGATTCCGGGACTATAAGACGGCATTGCAGGAAGTCATTCAGAAGAATCCGGAAGAAAAAGTGGAATATGTTTTGGTGTCGGAGAGCGGTCCAGACCATGCAAAGGCATTTCAGGTGGAAGTCTGCTTAAATTCCAACGTGATTGGCGTTGGAACAGGCAGAAGCAAAAAGGCAGCCGAACAGATGGCAGCCAAAGAAGCCCTGCGGCTGATGGGCTATGAAAAATAAGGGCAACATTGCCATTTTTGTTCCGCATGCAGGCTGTCCGCATCAGTGCAGTTTCTGCGACCAGCGGAAAATCAGTGCAGCACAGCAGATTCCAACCTTGGAACAGGTGCAGGAAATTTGCCGGCAGGCAATTGCACATCCACGCCGACCAAAACAACTGGAAATTGCCTTTTTTGGCGGCAGTTTTACAGCCATTCCGGAAAAAGAACAAAATGCCCTGCTGGAAGCAGTACAGCCATTTTTAGCGATGGAGGGCGTGACAGGGATTCGGATTTCTACCCGTCCCGACTGCATTACACCAGAGATTTTGCAGCGATTGCAGCAGTTTCATGTGACCGCTATTGAACTGGGGGCACAGAGTATGCAGGATGTGGTCTTACAGAACAATCATCGGGGACACACCGCACAGGATGTGCGGAATGCTGCAAAATGGATTACAGATGCTGGTTTTTCGCTGGGGCTGCAAATGATGATTGGTTTGGACGGCAGCACGCCGGAACAGGAACGGGAAACCTTGCAGGAGTTGCTTGCCCTGCATCCGGACACCCTACGGATTTATCCCTTAGTGGTGCTGAAAGGAACGGAATTAGCGGAGCGGGTGCAGAATGGCAGTTTTGTCCTGTATGACTGGGAAACCGTTCTGGAACTCTGTGCCGATGCCCTCTGTGCGTGTCGGCAGCAGGGTGTGCGAGTCATTCGCTGCGGACTGCATGCAGAAGATGCGGTGCAGTCAGAAGCCATTGCTGGTTTCTATCATCCAGCATTTCGGGAACTAGTGGAATCTCGTTTGTGTTTACGGGTTCTCAAGCAGTGGATGCAGCAACATCCGCAGGAAACCATGGCAGAAGTACAGGTTGCTCCCGGCTGGAGCAGTCGGGTTGCCGGACATCATGCCTGCAATCGGGCAGCCTGTCGGGAAGCTGGGGTTTCGCTGCGAATCATAGAAACAGCAGCCATTCCGGCAGGAATGCTGCAAATCGGAAAGGACGGATACGATGTTTTTCAAATCGCTGGAACTGCAAGGATTTAAGTCCTTTCCGGATCGGGTGAAACTGGAATTTGAACAGGGCTTGACCGCCGTGGTTGGGCCAAACGGCAGCGGAAAAAGCAATATCGGCGATGCGATTCGCTGGGTATTGGGGGAACAGTCCACGAAGCTGCTGCGTGGAAATCGCATGGAAGATGTTATTTTCTCCGGAACAAAACGCCGGAAACCGTCTGGATTTGCTGCCGTTACCATTCAGCTGGATAACCAAACCGGTCTGTTTGGGGAATCCTACGGGGAAACGATTGCCATTACCCGAAAGCTTTACCGCAGCGGAGAAAGTGTCTATCAGATTAACGGGAAAGCCGTTCGGCTGAAAGACGTGCAGGAACTACTGATGGATACTGGTATGGGGCGAGATGGCTATGCGATTATCGGACAGGGACGCATTGCGGAAATTGTCAGTGCACGCAGCACCGACCGCCGAGAGTTGTTTGAAGAGGCAACGGGTGTTTCTAAGTTTCGCTATAAACGGGAAGAAGCCGAGCGAAATTTACAGGCTGCACAGGAGAATTTAGTGCGGTTGCAGGATATTGCAGCGACTTTAGAGGGCAGAGTCGAACCGCTCCGCCAGCAGGCAGAAGTTGCCAAGCAGTTTTTGAAGCTGTCAGAACAGCAGAAAAAATTAGAACTTTCGCTCTGGATGCAGCAGCTGACTGGTTTAGATCAAGAAAAAGCTGCCCTGCGAGATACGCTCTTACAGGCACGAGGGAATGAACAGAATGCTGCACTGGATTTGAAGCAGGCAGATGCATTGCTGCAAGAACAATATCGGGAGATGCAGCAGACAACGGTTCGGATTCAGAATCTACGGGAATCGGTACAGCAGGCAGAAGAAACTGCTGCCCAGACACAGGCAGACCTTGCGGTCTGTGCGAATGAACAGCAGCACAACGAACAGCGGCTGATACAGGTTGCACAGCAGCAAAAAGATGCTGCTGCAGCGGAACAAACTGCTACAGAACAGCTGCAAACGCAGCAGGCAGCCATACAGACCTTACAGGAGCAAAAAGCCACCGCCGTCAAAGCCTGTCAGGAACAGGAGCAGTTCCAGAAAGAACTTGCCAAGCAGCTGACCGCCGCAGCCGCAGTCGTGAAAGAAGCAGAAACCAAACTGCGTACCAGCTACGGCAATCAGAACCATTCCTTTGCAAGGGCAGAATCCCTTGCCGCACAAATCGAAACGATACAGGCACAGACGGTTTCGCAGACTGCACAGGCAGCTGCTTTGCAGCAACAATTGCAGGCAGCCGCTGAAACGGAACAGCAGACGATAGACGCTGTTTCGGCAGCAGTCGAGGCGGAAACAGCGGTGCGTGTGGCGTTAGAGGCGGCACAGCAGCAACACAAAATCCTTGCAGCTCATCTGGAACAGCAGCAAGTACAAAATGCCCAGCGGCAGATGCAGTTGCAGACCGCCCAGCAGCGGTTGCAGTTGTTGCAGGAGATGGAACACAACATGGAGGGCTATGCAGGCAGTGTCAAGGCAGTTTTGCAGGCAGAGCATAGCAAGCCGCATGGTGTATATGGAACGGTTTCGCAGCTATTGACGACAGAATCTCGGTATAGTTTAGCAATTGAAACAGCTTTAGGCGGAGCGATGCAAAATATTGTTGTTGCAGATGAAACCGCAGCCAAGGATTGGATTCGCTACCTGAAAACAAAACGAGCCGGACGGGTAACCTTCCTGCCCTTGACTTCTATTAAAGGGCAAACGTTGAAAGAGTCCGCAGTTTTACAGGAAAAAGCAGTCATCGGTTTGGCGTGCGATTTGGTGCAGTATGATGCAAAGTTTCAGAATATTGTATCCTCTTTGCTGGGACGGATTGTAATTGCAGAAAATCTGGACGATGCCACCCGACTGGCACAGCGGTATGGCTACCGTTTCCGCATCGTCACGCTAGATGGACAGGTGATTAACGCCGGCGGTTCGTTTACAGGTGGTTCTTCCCAGAAAAAAGGTGGAATCCTGACCCGAAAGAATGAACAGCTTGCCTTACAGCAGACCATTCAGCAGTTACAGGAACAGGTACAGGCAGATGCAGAGCAGTTCCGCCAGCAGAAAGCTGCCGTACAAAAGCAGCTGGAACAGGTGCAAACATTGCAAAATCAGTTGCACCACGAGCATGCAGAACAATTATTGGCGGCTGCCCGTGCTGAAACTGCAAAGAAGCAGTTTCAGCAGCTGCAACAACAGCTTTCAGAACGGCAGCAGCAACGAAAGCAGCTGTCAGAACAAGTGGCAGCATTGCAACAGCAGCACGTAACCGCAAAGGCAGAATGGGAGCAGGTACAGGCAGATTTAACCGCTTTACAGGCTCAACAGCAGGAAGCCAAACAGCAGCAGGAAACTTTGTCTGCGGAACAAGCAGCTGTTCGGGAACAGCTGACCACCCGTCAGATTGCAGCGGCAAAGCTGGAGCAGGCATATTTGAGTCAACAGCAGCAGATTGCAGAACAACAGGAGCGGTTGCAGCAATGCAGACAGCAGAAACAGCAATTGACAGAAGCAGAAGCGGCTTGCCAAGAACAGGCGGTTCAATTGCAGCAGCAGGAACAGGAACTGCAAACCAAGCTGACGACCTGTCGGGAACAGATGACCCAACACCGCAAGACCATTGAACAGCTGCAACGGATTCACGTAGAACAGGAACAGCGGATTCGTCAGCAGCAAGAGGGCATTCGGGAATTGAGTGCTGCACGGGAACGGGCAGCGGCAGAAGTTGCCCAGCTGGAAGCAAAACAACATACACTGGAACAGCAGCGTGACCGGATTGTGCAGCAGATGCGAGAACAATATGATGTGACGTTATCGGAAGCCAATCAGCTGGCAGAACCGATTTCCAATGAATTGCTTGCCAAGCAGCAGCTGGAAACGCTCCGCCGACAGATTCGGGCATTGGGGCATGTCAATGTGTCTGCGATTGCAGAATATCAGGAAGTTTCCAAGCAGTGGGAATTTTTATCCGCACAGTTGCAGGATGCCACGCAGGCAAAACAGGAACTGGAAACGCTGATTGTACAGCTGACCGCAGAAATGCAACGAATCTTTACAGAACGGTTTGCCGGTATCAATCAGGCATTTCAGGAGATTTTTCGAGAACTATTTGACGGTGGCGAAGCATCGCTGTCCTTGTCTGACCCAGACGATGTGTTGCATTCCGGCATTGAAATTCAGGTTGCACCGCCCGGAAAGGTGATTAAAAATCTAATTGCTCTCTCCGGCGGGGAACAGTCGTTCGTTGCCATTGCGATTTATTTCGCCATTTTGCGGCAGCGTCCAACGCCGTTCTGTATTATGGATGAAATTGATGCGGCACTGGACGAGGGCAATGTACGGCGGTATGTGCAGTATTTGCAGCGGTTTCGGGATACGACGCAGTTTATTTTGATTACCCATCGGCGGATGGCAATGGAAGCGGCAGATGCACTATATGGTGTGACGATGCAGGAAGACGGCATTTCTCGTCTGCTGCATATGGAACAGGTACAAGAAGCGGAAGCATAAAAACCAGAAGAAAGGGTGTTGAACATGGGCTTTTTTGGAAGAAAGAAGGACAAAGACAAAGAAAAAGAGAAAGAAAAGAAAGGCGGTCTGTTCGGCTGGATGAAGCGGAAGCAGGCAGACGAGCCGGAACGAGAAGAACAGATTGTGGAACCAGAACCGGAAACAGATACCGATGACGTTGCAGCACAGATGCTGGCAGAGCGAGAGGCAGCCCGTCAGGCAGAAACAGAACAGTGGCGAGAAGAAGCAGAAGCGGAGATTGCAGCCGACCAAGCAGAAGCAGCTGCACTTGCTGCAAAGGCAGCACAGGACGAGTTGCTGACAGAAGAGGAAGATTCCGAAGCGGATGCGGAGGACGAGGAAGACGAAGATGATGAAGAACCGATTGCTGTAACATTTCAGCCGGAAGAAGCTGAGTCAGAAGCAGAAGAAGCCGAACCGGAAACGGTAAAAGTTGAGCCGGAAGCAGTTGCAGAACCGGAAACCGTAGAACCTGAGCCGGAAGCAGTTGCAGAACCGGAAACCGTGGAAACCGAACTGGAAGAAGTTGCAGAGCCGGAAACAGTAGAAACTGAACTGGAAGAAGTTACAGAGCCGGAAACCGTGGAAACCGAACCGGAAGAAATTGCAGAACCGGAAACCGTAGAAACTGAACCGGAAGAAGTTGCAGAACCGGAAACAGAAGAAGTTGAGCCGGAAGAAGTCGCAGAGCCGGAAACAGAAGAATCTGAATCGGAAGAACTCGACGAAACAGAAGCAGAAGCATCCGAACCAGAAGAACCCCAAGAACCAGAAAAGAAGAAGAAAAAGGGATTCTTTGAAAAGATTCGGGATGGTCTGCGGAAAACCAAGGATTCTGTCATTGCAAAAATGCAGTTGGTTTTGAATGCCTTTACCAAGATTGATGAAGACTTATTCGACCAGCTGGAAGAAACCATGATTATGGGCGATATGGGGGCAGAAACCTCGATTGAAATCTGTGACCAGCTCCGCAAGCGAGTGAAAGAACGTGGCATCACCGACCCGAAACAGATTATGGGACTGATTCAGGAAATCATCGGTGAAATGCTGGGTGAAGACCAGACCTTACAGTTACAGACCAAGCCGTCTGTAATTATGGTGATTGGTGTCAATGGTGCTGGGAAAACAACCACCATTGGTAAGCTGTGCCATCAGCTGAAAGAGGACGGCAAGAAAGTTATCGTTGCCGCAGCCGATACCTTCCGGGCTGCTGCCATCGACCAGCTGGAAGTCTGGACAGACCGGGCAGGCGTTGAACTGGTGAAACATGCAGAGGGTTCTGACCCGGCAGCAGTTGTCTATGATGCCATCGAAGCAGCGAAGGCAAGAAATTGTGATGTTTTGATTTGTGACACTGCTGGACGGCTGCACAATAAGAAAAATCTGATGCAGGAACTTGCAAAAATCAACCGTATCATTGAAAACAAGGCAGCTGGCTGTGATAAGGAAATCCTGTTGGTGCTGGATGCAACCACCGGACAGAATGCCGTCAATCAGGCACGGTTGTTCAAAGAAGTTGCAGACATTACCGGAATCGTTCTGACGAAACTGGATGGCACTGCCAAGGGCGGTATCATTGTTTCCATCAAGAACGAACTGGAAATCCCGGTCAAGTTAATTGGAGTCGGCGAAAAGATTGATGACTTGCAGCCATTCCATGCGAGAGATTTTGTCAACGCCCTGTTTGAAACGGAGGAACGAAAGTAATGCAGAAAGAAACTTTGATTCTTGCATCCAACAACGCTGGAAAACTGCGGGAGATGCGGGAAATTTTAGAGCCATTCGGGCTGGAAGTCCGTTCACAGAAAGAAGCTGGTTTTACCGCAGAAGTTGCGGAAACAGGCACAACCTTTCAGGAAAATGCCATCATAAAGGCAAAGGCTGTGCAGGAAGCCTTGCACTGTGCCGTGCTGGCGGATGACAGCGGATTGATGATTGATGCACTGGATGGTGCACCGGGTGTTTATTCCCATCGCTTTGCCGGAGAGCAGGCAACCGATGAAGACCGCTGCAATCTCGTATTGGAGAAGTTGCAGGGTGTTCCGACTGAACAGCGAACCGCTCGGTTTGTCTGTGCGATTTGTTACCTTACCGCAGACGGCGAACAGCATTGTTTTGCGGGCGTTTGCGAGGGCATCATTGGAACAGAGCCAAAGGGCGAAAATGGGTTCGGTTATGACCCGGTATTTGTTGTTGGGAGCAAGACAATGGCAGAGATGACAGAAGCAGAAAAGAATGCAATTAGCCATCGTGGAAAAGCGTTGGCAGCCTTACAGGCATATTTGAAAGGAGAATAAATTTATGTTGACCAGTAAACAGCGTGCAACCCTGCGGGGGATTGCCAGCAGCTATGAAACCATCTTGCAGGTGGGAAAGAATGGTATCGGGGACACTTTGATTCAGCAGGTTTCCGATGCTCTGCGGAAACGGGAACTGATTAAACTGCACGTTCTGGAAAATTCAGAATTGAGTGCCAGAGAAGCAGCCGAACAGCTGGCAGAAGCAACAGAATCAGAAGTGGTACAGGTGATTGGCAGCCGCTTTGTGCTCTATAAGCGGAATCCAAAAAAGCCGGTTATTGATTTGAAGTAATGCGGCGGATTGGAATCTTTGGCGGCAGTTTTAACCCGATTCACAATGGACACTTGCACCTTGCCAAGACTGCAATGGAACAGTTTTCGCTCGACCATGTGTTATTCATGCCGACTTATATTTCTCCATTTAAGCAGAATGCAGCGGATGTTGCGGATGGCGTGCACCGGTTGGCGATGTGTCGGCTGGCAATTGCCCCGTATCCCTGCTTTTCTGTGAGCGATTACGAATTGCAGCAGAAAACCGTCAGCTATACGATTCACACGATTTCCGCCTTGCGGCAGGAATGGACAGATGTGGAACTGGTTTTGCTGATGGGGAGTGATATGCTGCTGCAATTTCAAAACTGGTATCGCTGGCAGGAACTGTTGACCATGACAGAACTGGGCGTGATTGCACGGGAAACAGATGACCGAGTAGTACTGGAGCAGGCAGCACAGGAACTTTCGGCATATGGTACGATTCAGCTTTGCTGTGACCGGGTTCTTCCGATATCGTCTACAAAAATTCGGGAAATGCTGAAAAAAAATCAGGATTGTACTTGCTATTTACCGGAAAACGTAGTAAAATATATTGTATTCCATCAGTTGTATCAGCGGACGGAAGAGAAAGAAAACGGCAAAAGAAAGCAAGGGAATTTCGATGGCAAAAGAATCTGTGATTGAAAAGATGAAACATAAAATGCAGCCACCGCCGCCGAAAGAAGTTTCGATTTCAGAGGCGACCGAATCCATGCGGAAAGTGCTGGAAAAACAGGTCAGTGAAGAAACGATGCGGAAAGAGCGGTATGAACACTCTGTGCGGGTTGCAGCAGAATGCAAGCGGCTGGCACAAATTTACCATGTCAATGAAGATTTGGCAGAGTTTGCCGGTATGGTACACGACATCTGCAAGGACATGAAAGCGGACGACCAGAAAGCATTGATGGAAACTGGAAAGGACGATCTGGACATCACGGAAGAAGAATGGAACACCAAAAAGCTCTGGCACGGCATTGCGGGTGCACAGCTGATGCGGCAGAAATACTGCATGAACAATCAGCATGTATTGGATGCCATCCGGTATCATACGGTTGCAAGAAAAGGCATGACGCCATTGGAGCAGATTGTCTATCTGGCAGATATGACAGAAGCAGGACGGAACTTTATTGATGTTCATACATTGCGGGCAGCCGTCAATCAAAATTTGAATCTCGGCATGTACTACGCCCTGAAAATTTCGATTGCAAACGTATTGGATAAAGGCGGCTTGCTGCCTCGTCATACGATTGAAGCTTACAATCAGTATGTGCAGATTGTGGCAGGAATGAAGGATTGAGCAGGAAGAGAAAGGGGTTTCCAGAGATGGCGAAAAAACGGCAGACGAAGAAAAGCCAGAAAAATACCAAGAAGAAAGATTTGTTTGTGATGATCGGTTCGATTGCCCTGACCGTTGTGTTAGTGGTAACGATGATTTTAAATGCACCGATTATTGATTACCGGACAATTACGAACGGAACGATGAGTACCCGGCAGATTTCGATTATGAAGTATTTTAAGGTCTGGCAGCCGTTGGTACAGAAAGAAGGAACACTCCAGAAGCCGGTCAATACGGATGCTTCTGCTCTGAATCTGAAAGAAGATACAGATGATGCAGACCCAAAAGATGACGGGCTGGATTTGGATCAGATTGTCGAAGGACAATACACCGTGCTTTTTATGGGAATGGATGAAAGTGGAAAGCTGGCAGATGTCAACTGGATTTTCCAGTTTGACATTTTTGCAGGAACGATGAATGTCCTGCAAATTCCGAGAGATTGCTATATGCCAGCGTATGCGAACACCTCTACCAATAAGTTCAACAGCATCTATGGAACAGGGCAGGATGAAACGGTCACACCGATTCAGCGTGCAGTCAATGCCATTCAGGAGAGTTTCGGCTTGGTGATTGACTGTTATGTCAAGCTGAGCTGTACGGATATTGCAAACATTGTGGATTCCATCGGCGGTATTCCGATTGACCTGCCGGAAGAAATCATGTATGAAGCAGATAAAGTTCTGAAACCCGGAAAGCAGACGCTGAACGGACAGCAGGCAGAATGGTTTGTTCGATTCCGTCGGGAATACGATGAGGGCGATATTGGACGTGTAAAGGCACAGCGAATTTTCTTGGCAGCAGCCATGCAGAAATTGTTGGATATGAGCCAGACGGAATTGATGTCGGCGATGCAGAAAATCTATAAGAATGAATGGATTGCAACGGATTTATCGCTGGAACAAATCAGCATGCTGGCAGATTTTGCCGCAAAGCGATTGACCATGGACGGCGTAAATGTCTATATGGTTCCGGGCGAGGGCATCATGTACGAGGGGCAGGCAGTTTATTCGATTCATAAGACCGAAGCGATTGACCTCATCAACGAATATTTCCGCCCGTATCAGAACGAAATGTATTATGATGAGAGTACCATTGTGGAACTGGTTGATGAGAGCAATTATATTGACACCTATTCGGATACAGAAGAAAATCTGGGCGACATCCACAACGGAGATACTGAGGATGGAAAACAGAATATTTACAGCAATGGAAACTAAAGAAAATCACCATCAACACGAAAGGATTATCATTTCATGGAGCAGAAAGCAGTATTAGAAGCAATTGTAAAAGCATTGGACAGCAAGCGTGCCGAAGATATTCAGGTCATCGGTGTGAAGAATCTGACGATTTTAGGCGATTACTTTGTCATTGCCAACGGTACGAGTACCACGCACACCAAAACGCTGGCAGACGAAGTAGAATACCAAATGACAAAGCTGGGCATCGAACCACTGCACCGGGAGGGCAGAGGAAACGGTTCAAACTGGATTGTACTGGATTATAATGATATTATTATCCATGTATTCTATAAGGAAACCAGAGCATTCTACCAGCTGGAACGGCTTTGGGCAGACGGCGAAAAGATGGATGTAACTGCTTGGTTAAAGGAAGACTAATGCAGGAAAAAGGAGGCATTTTCTATGGAAAACGGAAAGAAAATGATTACAGTTGTTGGAGCATACATGATTTTAAAGGGCATTTTGAATCTGATTTTGGGATTCAGTGCCAGCAATGTGGTTTCCCTGCTGTTTGCAGCAGTTTTGATTTTTGCAATGCTGAAACGGATTCCATATAGCCAGTATGTAACAGCCATTTTTCTGGCACTGATTTTCTTGGTCAACCTGCCGGCGAACCTGTCCAATTTGGGTTCAAACTGGATTTATCTGGTGGAAGGCTTGCTGGATGTCGGTGCAGCTGCCATTTTGGCATTCCATAAAGATGTAAAAGATTATTTTGCAGGTTAATGCAAAATAATCTCATGAAAAAACAAGAAAGAGGATGAAGCAACTATGAGCAAATATGACTTTACTGCCATTGAAGCAAAGTGGCAGCGGTATTGGGCGGAGCATGACACGTTCCACGCAGAGGATGATTATACAAAACCGAAGTTCTATGCACTGGTCGAATTCCCGTACCCATCCGGTCAGGGTCTGCACATCGGACACCCAAGACCGTATACCGCAATGGATGTCGTTTCCAGAAAGCGGAGAATGGAAGGCTATAATGTTCTGTTCCCGATGGGTTGGGATGCATTCGGTCTGCCGACCGAAAACTATGCCATCAAGCATAAGATTCATCCGGCAATCGTAACCGCAAACAATGTTGCAAGATTTAAGTCGCAGTTGCAGGCACTGGGTATGTCCTTTGACTGGGATCGGGAAATCAACACGACTGACCCGAATTATTTCCATTGGACACAGTGGATTTTCTTGCAGATGTTCAAGAAAGGTCTGGCATACAAGAAAGAAACGGCTGTCAACTGGTGTACTTCCTGTAAAGTCGTTCTGGCAAATGAAGAAGTTGTTGGCGGCGTTTGCGAACGCTGCGGCGGCGAAGTTGTACAGAAAGTAAAATCTCAGTGGATGCTGAAGATTACAGAATATGCACAGCGGTTGCTGGATGATTTGGATGAAGTGGATTATCTGGAAAAGATTAAGACTGCACAGCGGAACTGGATTGGCCGTTCTACCGGTGCAGAAGTAGACTTCCAGACCACTGCTGGTGATACCCTGAAAATCTATACCACTCGTCCGGATACCCTGTTTGGTGCAACTTACATGGTTATTTCTCCGGAACATCCGCTGATTGAAAAGTGGGCAGATAAGCTGGAAAATATGGATGAAATCCGTGCATATCAGGAAAAGGCAGCCAGAAAGTCTGACTTTGAACGGACAGAAATGGCAAAGGAAAAGACGGGTGTTTGTCTGAAGGGTGTTCGTGGTATCAATCCGGTCAATGACAAGGAAATCCCGATTTTCGTTTCGGACTATGTTCTGATGAGTTACGGAACAGGTGCAATCATGGCAGTTCCGGCACACGATACCCGTGACTATGAATTTGCAAAGGTGTTCGACCTGCCGATTATCGAAGTAGTCAAGGGCGGCGATGTCACCAAGGAAGCCTTCACCGATTGTGCAACAGGTACAATGGTCAACAGCGGTTTCCTCGATGGTATGTCTGTGGAAGATGCAAAGGTAAAAATCAAGGGCTGGCTGGAAGCAACTGGCAAGGGCAAGTCCAAGGTCAACTATAAGCTGCGTGACTGGGTATTCTCTCGGCAGCGGTATTGGGGCGAACCGATTCCGGTTGTTTACTGCGACAAGTGCGGCTGGGTTGGATTGCCGGAAAGCGAACTGCCACTGACATTGCCGGATGTAGAAAGTTATATGCCGACAGATACCGGTGAAAGCCCGCTGTCCACACTGGAAAGCTTTATCAATACCACTTGCCCGAAGTGCGGTGGCCCTGCAAAGCGGGAAACCGACACCATGCCACAGTGGGCAGGTTCGAGCTGGTATTATCTGCGTTACTGCGACCCGAAGAACCCGAACGGCATTGCCTCCAAGGAAGCACTGAATTACTGGATGCCGGTTGACTGGTACAATGGCGGTATGGAACACACCACTTTGCACCTGCTGTATTCTCGGTTCTGGCATAAGTTCCTGTATGATATTGGCGTTGTCAATACTAAAGAACCGTACAAGCGGAGAACCTCTCACGGTATGATTTTGGGCGAAGACCCAGACCATCCGGGCAAGTTCACCAAGATGTCCAAGTCCAAGGGCAATGTCATCAATCCGGACGATGTCATCAAGGAATACGGTGCAGATACGCTGCGTCTGTATGAAATGTTTGTCGGTGACTTTGAAAAGGCTGCTCCGTGGAGCACCTCCAGCATTCGTGGATGCAAGCGGTTCTTAGACCGTATCTGGGCATTGCAGGATAATCTGATTGACGGCGATACCTATCGGGAATCATTGGTACGGAAGATGCACCAGACCATTCAGAAGGTTTCCAACGACATCGAAACCCTGAAGTTCAATACTGCCATTGCTGCTATGATGGAACTGTTGAACGAAATCACTGCAACTGGTTCGATCAACAAGGCAGAATTTCGGACACTGTTGATTCTGTTGAATCCGTTCGCTCCGCATATTACAGAAGAACTGTATGAAACTTACTGTGGTGGAATCCTGCACGAACAGAGCTGGCCGACTTATGACGAAGCACTCTGCAAGGAAGACACTATTGAAATCGTTGTACAGATTAATGGTAAGGTACGCTGCAAGATGAATATTGCAGTGGGTGCAGAAAAGGATGCTGTTCTGGAACAGGCTCTGGCAGAACCAAAGATTGCAGAAGCTGTTGCTGGAAAGCAGCTGGTGAAGCAGATATATGTACCAAATAAACTGGTTAATTTTGTTGCAAAATAACCAAAATTAAAAAAACTTCCGATAAGGCTTGACAAACCATTTTCTGTGTGTTATAATAAAACATATTTGAAATGCCGAACAGAAAACTGCGGATTTTTCGTGTGTTTCTGGATGGCTGCCATGCCGGAAACGGTGTGATAAAAACCAAGTTGATTGCTAAGGACAGATTGATGTAGTATCCCGAAGTTCCGATGTCGGGACCATCGGTGGTATAGGTCAGAAGCAGGGGAAACTTTGCGGATGATCAGCCTCTGCCGTGGCGGCAAAGGGAGGGAAATGTAAGTGGCAGAAGTTCGTGTTGGCAAAAATGAATCTCTGGATACCGCACTGAAGCGGTTTAAGAGATCTTGTGCTAAGGACGGCGTAATTGCTGAGGTTCGGAAAAGAGAACATTACGAAAAGCCTTCAGTAAAGCGTAAGAAGAAGTCTGAAGCTGCTCGTAAGCGGAAATATTAATTTTTGACGCAAACAGCACAGCGGACACACTTGAAAAAGTGTGTCCGTTTTTTTGTAAGACAAAACCGATTCGACTGTTTTTGACACGTTCAGAGGCAGGGATGCGGTATGATAAAAGCAGAACAACAAGAAAGGAGCGAAGCGATTGATGTTTCGGATAACAGCAGCACTGCGTTCCGTGTGCGATATTACCCCGACCATGTTGCAGCATTTCGGAATTCGAGGATTGCTGCTGGATTTGGATAATACCCTGACCACCCACGACAACCCCCGTCCGGCGGAAGGCGTGCTGGATTGGATTGCGGTCATGAAAGAAAATGGCATTGCGATGTGTATTGTATCCAACAACCATCCGCCCAGAGTCAAACCGTTTGCAGATTTATTGGGGCTGCCCTTTGTCTGCGAGGGAAAGAAACCGCTTTCAAAGGGATTTCGAGAAGCGAGAGCCGTTATGGAACTTCCTTGGAAAGAACTGGCGGTTGTTGGCGACCAGATTTTTACGGATGTGTTGGGGGCAAACCTCAAACGGTTGAAATGTATTTTTGTCTTTCCGATTGCACACGAGCAAACTCGGTTTTTCCGGTTCAAACGGCGAATGGAAGTACCATTCCTTCCCCGTGAAATTTATCAAGAAGAGAAAGGAACACAATCATGAAAAATGTACTGGTTATCCATGGACCAAACCTGAATTTATTGGGAGAACGTGACCCTGCATTTTATGGAAATGTGACATTCGACAAGCTGAATGAAATGATTTTAGAGCGGGCAGAAGCACTCGGTCTGCATTGCGAAATTTTCCAGTCGAACCACGAAGGTGCAATTATTGACAAGCTGCAAGCGGCAAGAAAGACGATGGATGGTGTAGTCATCAATGCTGGAGCATATACACATTATAGCTATGCGATTCATGATGCGATTGCAGATATGCAACTGCCGTGTGTCGAAGTACACATTAGCAATATTCAGGCAAGAGATGCATTTCGGTCGAAGTCCGTCATTGCACCGGTCTGCACCGGAACGATTGCCGGCTTTGGCATTAACAGCTATTTTCTGGCATTGCAGGCATTGGCAATGCTTTAATTATGGATGATAGAATTGCTTAGAAAGGGGCTTTTGACGATGACTCGGATGGAACAATTGATGCAGCGGCTGCCGGAGGGCATTGACTGTGCGTGGATTTCCGCAGATGTCAACCGCCGATATTTTACCGGAATGGCATCTTCTGCCGGAAATGTGATTTGCTTTCGGGATGGAGCATACTTGCTGATTGACTTTCGGTATATTGAAAAAGCAAGAGCATGTGTCAAGGATTGTCAGGTAATAGAACTGGAAAATCTGTCGGTACAGGTGGAAAATCTGTTGCAGCAGCACCACGCAACGACCATTGCAGTGGAATCCGCAGAAATGACCTTGCAGCAGTTTTCCAACCTGCAAAAGCGGTTTTCTCATCAGTATACTTGGGATACCAGCAATGTGCTGAGCGATGCGATTAAAGAATGCCGGATGGTAAAAACACCGGATGAAATCGAACAGATTCAGGCAGCCCAGCGAATTGCAGAAGCTGCCTTGCAGAATGTAATAGACTGGCTGCATATAGGCGTAACAGAACGGGAAATTCAGAGAAAATTAGATTTCACGATGTTGGAATTGGGAGCAGAAGCAATGTCGTTTCCGACTATTGCTCTGACGGGTGCAAGAACTTCCATGCCGCATGGTGTGCCATCGGATGCAGCCGTACAGGCAGGGGACTTTGTGCTGATGGATTTTGGTGCAATGGTGAACGGCTATCACAGCGATATGACCCGAACGGTCTGCGTTGGAGAGCCTACTGAAAAGATGAAGAGCGTCTATGAAGTTGTTCGGCAGGCACAGGCAGCTGCTCTGCAGGCGGCTCGTGCTGGCATTACAGGAAAAGCATTGGATGCGACTGCAAGAGATATCATTACAGCGGCTGGCTATGGCAAGCAGTTCGGGCACTCTCTGGGGCATGGCGTTGGAATGGACATTCACGAATATCCGAACGCTGCACCGTCTTCTCATGTATCATTAGAACCGGGAAACGTGGTTACTGTAGAGCCAGGCATTTACCTGCCGGGAGAATTTGGCGTGCGGATTGAAGATTTCGTTGTCATCACAGAAACAGGCTGCCGGAATCTGACCGCAGTCACACCGGATTTGATTTGTATTCCAGCAAAATAAGCAAGAATTTCCTTTTTGTTCCGTTGGTTTGCTGGCAAGTGCAGCTGGTAAAGAAATTGATCGGGAAACCTTGTGAAATGATTGCTTTGCAGGTGAAAACAAGCCTTGACAGATTGCATGATTCTGTGCTATTATAAAGCTACCTTCTATGGATTGTGATAGATAGAAGAACATTTTGAAACCATGCAACATTCAGAAAGGATGAAGTGATACCATGAATCCATCTTATAGACGTCGTTTTTGCGGTATTTTGGCAGCTGCTTGCATGCTGACAGCAGCAACTGTTCCGGCAGTTTCACCGGTTTTCTCACAGGTTTCCTTGTCTGTAGCAGCAGCAGAGGAAACGGATTTTTATAAGGGCTTGAAATATTTGAAATACAGTGATTATGCAGAAGTCATTGACTGCGACCAGACCCGTACGACCATTAAAATTCCTTCTTCCATTGGCGGTTTGCCGGTGCGAGTAATTGCAGAGCGTGCTTTTTACGGTTGTAAGAGTCTGGAAACGGTAACAGGTGGCGGAAATGTGCAGGTAATTGCCCCAAACGCCTTTTCTTCCTGTACCGCTCTAACCAGCATTGGAGCGATGGATTCTTTGCAGTCTATCGGAAGTTCTGCTTTTTCGGATTGTGTTTCCCTGAGCAATATCCCGTCTTCACAATCGCTGAAGAGCATCGGCGACCTTGCTTTTTTCAACTGTGTATCGTTGCAGAGCGTTGCCATTCCGGCAACCCTGACAACACTGGGAGAAAATGTATTTGGAGATTGCATCAGCTTGCAGACATTTGCGGTTGAAAACGGAAATACGGCATTTTCTGTTGAAAATGCTGTCTTGATGAATGCGGGAAAGACAACGCTGTTCTGCTATCCGCCTGCAAAAACAGAAACAACTTATACTGTACCAAATACGATTACAGAAATCGCACCGTATGCGTTTGCTTCTGCTGCGGATTTGACAGATGTAACGCTGCCAACGGGCTTGCAGACCATTGGAGCGTGGGCATTTTCTCAGACGAAACTTACTTCCATTACCATTCCAAATACGGTAACAACGATTGGAAGTTATGCATTCTGTAATGCGGCATCTTTGAAACAAGTACAGTTGCCGAACAGCTTGCAGGAATTGCAGGCGGCTGCATTCTGGGGCTGTTCGTCTTTGGAGCAGGTGACTTTGCCGAACACCTTGCAGGAAATTCCGATTTATGCATTTTATGGTTGTACCGGCTTGCAGAAATTGACTGTTCCATCTAGCGTGCAGACCATCGCTAGCGAAGCCTTTCAGGGAATGTTTCAAAAAATCACCGTTGCCTGCTATCAGAATTCTTATGCAGAAACCTATTTCCAGAAAATCATTTCAAGCGATAACTCCCAAGGACGGGAATCCCGCTATACCCTGCAAACTATGGAAACACCGACCATTTTAAAGGGCGATGCAAATCAGGATGGGGAAGTCAATGTTGAGGATGCGGTTTTTGTTTTGCAGTATTATGCAAAGAAAGCAGCTGGCAATCCAGTTTCCGTAACAGAAGCCGTTTATCAGGCAATGAATGTCGATGACAGCGATGATCAGATTGATGTTTCTGATGCTGTAAAAATTCTGACGTACTATGCAAAGAAGGCTGCTGGGCAAAATCCAGACTGGAATTTTTAATCGGATTGAAAAAAATTTATGGAAAAGGCTTGCAAAACGCCGAAATCTGTAGTATAATAAAATATATACCTGTGCTTTCTGTCCAGAGGACAGCGGCAACAGAACAGGAGATAGAAACAAACAATCACGGAGGTTTAATTTTATGATTTCAGCAGGCGATTTCAGAAACGGTGTCACCTTTGAACTGGACGGCAACGTTGTACAGGTTATTGAATTCCAGCACGTAAAGCCGGGTAAGGGTGCTGCATTCGTTCGTACCAAGTATAAGAATGTCATCACTGGTGCAGTGGTAGAACGTTCTTTCAACCCGACTGATAAGTATCCGACCGCTTACATTGAACGGAAGGACATGCAGTATCTGTATGAAGATGGCGGTCTGTATTACTTCATGGACATGGAAACCTATGAACAGCTGCCGATTGATGGCAAGAAGCTGGGCGATGCATTCCGGTTCGTAAAGGAAAATATGGAAGTTAAGGTTCTGTCCTATAAGGGCAACGTATTCGGTGTAGAACCGCCGTTCTTTGTAGAACTCGAAGTAACTGAAACCGATCCGGGCTTCAAGGGCGATACTGCAACCAACGCAACCAAGCCGGCAACACTGGAAACTGGTGCAGAAATCAAAGTTCCGCTGTTTATCAACACTGGCGACAAGATTCGGATCGACACCAGAACCGGCGAATATATGGAACGTGCATAAGAATCGAGCTCGATTCTTGGCATAAATACAGGTACATGGTATCTGTGAAAAAACAGTCTGTTTCAGCAATGGACAAAAGAAAAGAAAGAGGGCGGAGCATATGAATTTGAGTGACAAGATGTCTTATCTGAAGGGCTTAGTAGACGGCATGGAACTGGACTTGACCACAAAAGAAGGCAAAGTTCTGGGTCAGCTGCTGGACGTGCTTCAGGAAACGGTTTTGTATGTAACGGATTTACAGGATCAGGTAGATGAACTGACAGAACTCTGCGAATCTCTGGACGAAGACCTCGGCGACGTGGAAGATGCAGTCTTTGGCGATGAAGAGGATGATGAAGACGAAGCAGACGAGTTTGAAGACGATGACGACGATTATGATGATGACGACGATGATATGTATGAAGCGGTATGTCCGAATTGTCAAAATACGATTGTATTGTCAGATTCTGTTCTGGATGAAGGAACCATGCATTGTCCGTGCTGCAACGAATTGCTGGAATTTGATTACAGCGATTTGACCATGGATGATTTGGAACACAAAGAAGAGGATGCAGAAGATGCAGAATCGGAAACAGAACCAGAAGCATAAATGACATCCATTGGAATCTGCACAGAAAACATGTAAGAAAAAATAAGCTGACAGATTGTTGTCGGCTTATTTTTTTAGAGTGAAATATCACAAAGTTGACAACCGCATCTTTTCCAATGAGGCAGCGATTTGCCCAGTTACTGCTTAAGATATTTTAAAAATTAGAGAAAATTGTACAAAAAATCGTATGGAAAATGGGTTGTATTTTCAAAAATTGCGTGGTATAATAAAATTACGATTATTTTTATGAAAGAGAGGGAAAATTGTGTTTCCAATCATCGAAAAAACCGTGTTGAATCCATCGGTTGTTAAAATCAAGCTGGATGCACCACTGATTGCAAAAAAAGTATTACCGGGGCAGTTTATCATTTTCCGGATTGACGAGTACGGAGAACGTGTTCCGCTGACGGTTGCTGATTATGACCGGGAAGCCGGAACGATTACGCTGATTTTCCAGATTGTCGGTCATACGACCGAACGGCTCGCCGCTCTGAACGCTGGCGATTCCATTCTGGACTTGGTAGGACCTTTGGGCGTGGCAACCGAAATTCCGGAGGGCGTAGAATCTGTTTGTGTTGTTGGCGGCGGCGTTGGATGTGCAATTGCGTATCCGCAGGCAAAGCAGCTGTTCCACATGGGCAAAAAGGTAGATGTCATTGCTGGTTTCCGGAGCAAGGATATTGTCATTCTGGAAGACGAATTCCGGCAGTGCAGTGACAATCTGTTCCTCTGTACCGATGACGGCACATATGGACAGAAAGGTTTTGTTACCAACGTGTTGCAAGAACAGATTGATGCCGGAAAGAAATATGATATGGTCATTGCGATTGGTCCAATCCCGATGATGAAATTTGTTTCTAAGGTAACTGAACCGTATGCAATCCCGACAATCGTTTCCCTGAATCCAATCATGGTAGACGGTACAGGAATGTGCGGCGGATGTCGTGTCACCGTAGATGGTCAAATTCGGTATGCCTGTGTCGATGGCCCAGACTTTGACGGTCATAAGGTAGACTATGACGAATTGATGCGGCGTGGCGGAACGTATCGGGAACAAGAACACGCATGTAGAATGATGAATGCGGAAGTAAAATAAGGAAAGGAGTATCGTTTCCGATTGGAAGCGATGAAAAACGCAATGGCAAAACCAAATATGGCATTGGAAAAAGTGCCGATGCCGGAACGAGATCCAAAAGAACGGGCAACTTGTTTTGAAGAAGTTGCAACAGGATATACGCCAGAAATGGCAATGGAAGAAGCAACACGCTGTCTGAACTGCAAGGCAAAGCCTTGTGTCGCAGGCTGTCCGGTTGGCGTTCGTATCCCAGAATTTATTCAGCAGATGGCAGCTGGAAATTTCTTAGAAGCTTATCAGATTATCACCTCCACCAACAGCCTGCCGGCAGTCTGCGGAAGAGTCTGTCCGCAGGAATCACAGTGTGAGGGCAAGTGTGTCCGTGGCAAGAAGGGTCAGCCGGTCGGAATCGGTCGTCTGGAACGGTTTGCCGCAGACTATGCGAGAGAACACGGAAACTTGCAGGCAAAACCCGTTGCACCAAACGGGCACAAGGTTGCTGTTGTTGGCGGTGGCCCTGCTGGTCTGACCTGTGCTGGCGATTTGGCACGGCTGGGCTATCAGGTAACCATTTTTGAAGCATTTCAGGTTGCTGGCGGTGTTCTGATGTATGGCATTCCGGAATTCCGTCTGCCGAAGAGCATCGTACAGAAAGAAGTAAAAACACTGGAAGAACTGGGTGTTGAAATCCGTCCAAATATGGTAATTGGCAAGATCCTCTCCATTGATGAACTGATGGAAGACGGCTATGAAGCAGTATTTGTTGGTTCTGGTGCAGGTCTGCCTCGGTTCATGGGCATTCCGGGCGAATCGCTGGTTGGTGTTTGCTCTGCAAACGAATATCTGACCCGAATCAACCTGATGAAGGGCTATCGGGAAGAATATGATACACCAGTGATAAAGTCCAAGGCAGTTGCAGTCGTTGGCGGCGGAAATGTTGCAATGGACGCTGCAAGAAGTGCATTGCGGATGGGTGCAGAACATGTTTATATTGTTTACCGCCGTTCCGAAGCAGAAATGCCGGCAAGAAAAGAAGAAGTGCACCACGCAAAGGAAGAGGGCGTAGAGTTCCTGAACCTGAACAATCCGGTAGAAATTCTGGGCGATGAAAAGACTGGCAGAGTCAATGGCATGAAGTGCATCAAGATGGAACTGGGCGAACCGGACGAAAGCGGCAGACGGCGGCCAGTTGCCATTCCGGGCAGTGAATATGTACTGGATGTAGATACCGTTATCATGTCCATTGGTACTTCTCCGAATCCGCTGATTCGGACAACCACAGCTGGATTGGAAGCCAACAAGCGGGGCTGTCTGATTGTCAACGAAGATACCATGCAGACTACCAAGGATGGCGTGTATGCAGGCGGTGACGCAGTAACCGGTGCAGCAACGGTGATTCTGGCAATGGGAGCTGGTAAAAAAGCAGCAGCGTCCATTGACGAATATATCAAAGCGAAGGCGTAAGCCGGAAAGGAACACAGCATGAGAAAAAGAATGGCAAAATACGGATTGGCAGTCAGTGTAGCGGCATTGACGGGAGCTTTGAGCATGATGCCTGCCGCTGCATCCAGCGGTAGCAGCAGTTCTTCTACTGGAAGCGGTGGAATGATTGGCTCTCTGATTATGATGGTATTGCTGTTTGCGGTCATGTATTTTATCCTGATTCGTCCGCAGAAGAAGAAGGAAAAGGAACAGCAGGCAATGCAGCGTGCCGTACGGGTTGGCGATGAAATCGTTACCATCGGCGGAATTGTTGGTCTGGTAACCCGTGTGGAAGACGATACCATTCAGATTGAAACGGGTGGTGACCGTCACAAGATGCGGATTAAGACCTGGGCAATTCAGGAAAACATTACCGTTAAGGAAGACAACGAACGGGCAAAGGCTGCTGCGGCAGAAGAAGCCAAGGCGAAGAAAGAATCCAAGAAAAAGAAGAAGGACGATGAAGACGGCGTTCTGAAGGATTAAGGATTTTTCAGGTACATGAAGGAAAAGGCGGCAAATCAGAAATTGGTGAGCCGCTTTTTTCGTCAAAAGGAGGATGTATATGAAGTTTTTGAAAAAGGGATTAGCAGTTCTATTTGCTTGTACATTTGTTTCTGTACCGCTTTATCATCCTGTGAAAGCAGATGCTGTTAGCATGGATGATATGGGCGATATGAACGAAGACCAGGAAGTTTCTGTTTCAGATGCGGTAGAAATTTTGACGATATATGCAAAAAGTGCTGCCGGGCAGTCGCCCTCTGTAACAGAGCGGAAAAGATTTGTTGCAGATGTCAATTATGATGACCAAATCACAGTGGAAGATGCAGTTTATGTGTTGACTTATTATGCAAAAACGGCAGCTGGTTTGTCACCATCCTGGGAGAGCCTTGGTATTTCCATGCCCCAGCGTTGTCCAGAAATAGCATCGCACAAGAGGACTTATACAACTAAAACAGAAACCGGAAATTTAGTGAATGTATCGTTTCTTGATATCGATGATGATGGAGAAAAAGAAACAATCGCTAAGTATAAAGTAGATGGACAATATGACCACAGTTATTTCTATAATGTTTATGAGCAAGATGGTTCGATAAATACTTATGATGGGCAGTCAGGGAATTCCAGCAAAACAAGTCTTATCACACTTGTTTATGATAAGAATATTGGTAAAAAATACCTTGCAAATATGGAATATTTTTCATTATACTGGGATGGAGAAGGTTCGAGTTTAACTCGTTATGATGGAAAACAGGTGGCATCTTATTATACACTTAATACAAAGAATGCATATCCAAAGCAAATAGAATTAAACACCAGTACAGAATTTACCATTTCCGGAAATCCAGTGACATTGGAAGAAGCACGGAACTATTTTGAAAATATTGAAATTTTAGATTCGGATGAACGAAATCTGGCGAATCGGTATTCCAATTACTTGAAAAATTATAATAAGTATATGGAAACAATATATTTAAAAAATCCGGATAAGTGGGTTTCTTCGTTGGATGGGTATAATGCATGGGATTTGATGTTCATAAGCCGAAGTAATTTCATTGCTGGTGTGAATGGAGATTATACAGAAGTTGGACAATGGTCAGAATCTGGTGGATATGGTGTAAAGTCTTCCATGTTCCCAGGATATATCATTGATTATCCAGGGGAATATCCGAGAGAGCTTGGTGTTTATTCTGGAGAAATTACAGATTCTACACGGGTAGGAATGTCTTATTCCGAATTGGTTTCTGCGTTGGGAAAGCCAGATAACTATGGACTTGCATTAATTGATGGGAATTTTCCTATGGCAATTTATAATATTGATGGAATGGGGATTTGTTTTTATTTTTATGATGTTAATGCAGATCGTGAGGGATTAGACGATAGGAAAGATGCAAAGAGATGTTTGGAAGAAAAGAACCCATCTGTAACACATGCAGTGATTTCTAATGGTTTATGGCATTTTTAACTTTTTAAAACGCAAAAGGCGGCAAATCAGAAATTGGTGAGCCGCCTTTTTGTTTTCGATTTATTTTTTGGGATAGGGTTGTTTCTCATCGGTCTGGTTCAGCAGGTAATCAATGCTGGTATGATAGAAGTTTGCCAGCTGGATGAGGATACTGGTGGGAATATCTCGTTTTCCCAGTTCATAATAAGAATATGCAACCTGAGAACAGTGCAGATAATCCGCAAGGTCTTTTTGATACAAATCATGGTCTTCCCGCAAATCTCGGATTCGTTGGTATCGCATCATCCACCTCCATTTTTCTGTTATTATACGACAAAATCCGAGTGGAAATTGACAAATAAAACAATTTGTTTTATAATAAGAGAAAAGGAGGGGATGCTGGTGGAATCGTATGAAAAACCCTATTTTCAATTGTTCTGCACGGTTTGCGATGTAATCGAAAATGTAGAATTATTTTTGGGGAATACCGCATTGACAGGGACACAGCAGCAATTTTTGAGAAAGCAGGTTGAACAGTTGAAACGAGCCCAACAAATCACAGAAGAAATGGTGATTGTTAAGGACGAGGAGCGTAAAATTTGTAGAATTAAGTAGAAACAACCGTTTCCACGCATAATTTCCCACCCGCTTGCATACATATCCATCAGGAATTCCACCGATGAGAGAGGGGCATGATTACAATGCATCCAAAACGCTGTTCATCCTGTCCGCCGCCACCTTGTAAAAAACGCCCTGTCCGGCGAACCTGCTGGCAGTCACCTGTCTGGAGCACAGTGCTTGCGGTGCTTGCAGGGCTGGCAGTGGTGTTGCTGCTGTTGCTGTTGTTTTCTCTGTTGATTAGTAATATTGATGCTTCGGAAGAACTGGTTGCCGCAATGGGGTGTGTTTCCCTCTGTGCCGGCAGTTTTACTGCTGGTTTTGTTGCTTCAAAACGCAGACGCTGCAAAGGGCTGCTGATTGGGCTTGCCTGTGGCATCGCCATGTATCTGGTCACGTTTTTAATTGGCTTGCTGTTGCTGCAAAGTTTTGCGGCTGCCGGAACATTTTCCAAGCTGATTTTTATGGTTCTGTGCAGCTGTATCGGCGGGGTGGTCGGCGTGAATACCAAATGCCGTGTGCCACGCTGCTGAAAAATTGGCAGGAAAGTAACCAAAAGAACTTGTGTGCAATTGTGCAATATGTAAAATTTTTTTGCGAATCGGCAAAGGCTATTGAAAACAAAGGGGGATTATGTTATAATAGTTCATATCCCCTTAGGACGTTATCGTCCCGAGGATTTCATGCAGTTTCTAAGGCGAAAAGCAAGTGCAGAACTGTAAGTATGTTTGATAGGGAGGATTTTTGTTATGAAGCACATCAAGACCATCAATAAGGCAAATCTGAAGGAATCTGCTGCTAAGGGCGGCTGCGGTCAGTGTCAGGCTTCTTGCCAGTCTGCCTGCAAGACTTCTTGCACCGTTGCAAACCAGAAGTGCGAACGGTAAGCAAACGATTTTGATTCGTTCGAGATAAATCCGTACACCGGATTCGGTGTACGGATTTTGCCGTACAGGACAAAAAACAGTCGATGCAGCCTTGCTGTATCCAGAAAGAACCTGCAAGAATTGCAAAATAGAAAGAGTGAAATTATGATTCATAAGTATAAATTACATGGCTATAATGTCGTGTTGGATGTCAACAGCGGTGGCGTGCATCTGGTCGATGATTTGACCTATGATATGCTGGACAATGTTGCACCGCCGTTTGCAGAAGTCTGTCCGCCGGAAGTCGTAGAAAAGCTGTCTGCTTTTTATCAGGAAGCCGACATTCTTTCCTGCTATGATGAAGTATTAGAGGCATACAACGAACAGATTCTCTTCTCGGAAGATGATTATGAAAAGTATGCGGATTGTTCCGTTGCTTCTCCGATTAAGGCAATGTGTCTGCATATTGCCCATGACTGCAACCTGCGTTGTGAATATTGTTTTGCTTCTACGGGCGACTTTGGCGAGGGCAGAAAGCTGATGCCGCTGGAAACCGGAAAACAGGCAATTGATTTCCTGCTGAAGCATTCTGCAAACCGGAAGAATCTGGAACTGGACTTCTTCGGCGGTGAACCGCTGATGAATTTTGAAGTGGTAAAGCAAGTCGTTGCTTATGCAAGAAGCAAGGAACAGGAATATGGGAAACATTTCCGATTCACGATTACCACAAACGGTATGCTGCTGAACGATGACAACATTGATTTCATCAACAAGGAAATGTCTAATGTTGTGCTCTCTATTGACGGCAGAAAGGCAGTCAATGACCGGATGCGGAAGCGAGTAGACGGCAAGGGTAGCTATGACATTATCCTGCCGAAATATCAGCGTCTGGTTGCACAGCGTGGCGATAAGGAATATTATGTACGTGGTACTTATACCAAGTACAATCTGGACTTCTCCAACGATGTATTTGACCTGCTGGAACATGGATTTGACCAGATTTCTGTAGAACCAGTTATGGCAGATGAAAATGACCCATATGCAATCACAGAAGCAGACCTGCCGGCAATCTTCAAAGAATACGAAGTATTGATGAATAAGATTCTGGATTATGAGAAGACCGGAAAGAAGTTCAATTTCTTCCACTTCATGTTGGATTTGGATCAAGGTCCTTGTGCCATCAAGCGTCTGCGTGGCTGCGGTTGCGGCAATGAATATGTTGCAATTACACCGGACGGTGACATTTATCCGTGCCATCAGTTTGTTGGAATGGAAGAATGGAAGATGGGCAACCTTGAAGAGGGAACATTCGACCAGGCAAAGAAAGCAGACTTTGCAAAGGCACATATCTACACCAAGCCAGATTGTCGGGAATGCTGGGCAAGATTCTATTGCAGCGGTGGCTGCAATGCGAACAACTATCAGTATGCCGGCGACATTCGGAAAGCACATAAGCTCTCTTGCGAAATTGAAAAGAAGCGGCTGGAATGTGCGATTGTCATGAAGGCAATCCGGATGGAACAGGCAGAACAGGCAGCGGCAGAATCCAATTCTTAACAAGAAAATGATAGCAGGATACAGAGGACAGCAGTAAAATGTTGTCCTCTTTGTCTATTTTCAATAAAAAATTGTTGAAAATTTGATTCATATTCACTATATTCAATACCTTGACACACAAAGGGGTAATATGGTATACTATAAATAGAAATCTAATTGATTTCTATAAAAGAAATAAAAAGGAGAAAGGATGATTTTTATGAAAAAGAAGGGTTTCGTTGCAGCTGCAATGGCTGCGGTTTTGGCAAGCAGTATGCTTTCTGTTCCGGCATTTGCCTGGAGCAAAGATGATATCATTGCTGGTGATGAACATACGCTTATCGTGTCTTATCATTGGAGCGATATTGATCGGTTGACCATTGGTGATACACAAGATGGAACGCACTTTATCACCAGTCACAATTTAAACTGTATTGCGATTGTGATGGAAGATGAAAATACTGTTCCAGATATGACAACGATTTCTTCTGATTTGACCGCTGTGCCTGCGGAAAGCTATCAGTTTGATGGACTTTATGAATATTGGAATAATCAAATTGCAACGTTGTTCTCACCATTACTGAACTTGAAAACAACTTATTTTGTTTCTGCTTCTGAGCAGGATGCAGAAAAGTTTTATCAGTTGTCGGGTGTGGAAGCGGTCTATGAAATTCATTCAGAAGCAGAGCATGAAACATGGATTGGAGATGGAACAAGTGCTTCCATCAATGTTTCTGTGAAAGTTCCAAAGGGAACAGATTTTGGCGTAGAACAGTGTGCAAGTTTACCTTATACGGTTTCTTCCGTTACAGAAATCGAGAGCACAGACGATGCAATGGATGCATACAAATTGGTTGTAAAAGTGCCAGACGGAAAAATCTATAAAGCAGCATTGGATATGATTAGAACGCTGTTAGAAGAGGACATTGTGCCGGATGCATCTGTAAGTTATATGATGACAGAGTTGGCATTAGCAGGGAAGCCCGTTTTGAAAGAAGTTCCAAACCACTACCTTGCTGCCAACAGTGATTTAGACGGAGATGGAATAGTAGACGTACAGGATGCCGTAGAACTTTTGACTTATTATGCGAGAAAAGCAGCGAATCTGCCGGCAAGCTTCTCTCATTTCGATGACCAGGAAACGGCGTTGCAGTTGGCGGATGTCAATCAGGATGGAACTGTAGATGCTGCTGATGCAGTGGAAATTTTGACATATTATACCAAACAGGCAGCTGGATTGCTGTAATCAGAAGGGTGATGATTTTTATGAAAAAGAAGGGTTTTGTTGCAGCTGCAATGGCTGCGGTTTTAGCAAGCAGTATGCTTTCCGTTCCAGCGTCTGCTTGGAGCAAGGATGATATCATTGCGGGTGATGAATATACGCTTATCGTGTCTTATCATTGGAGTGGGATTGACCAATTGGTCATTGGTGATACAGAAGATGGAACTTATTTTATTGCTCATGGTAATACAGGTTGTATTGCAATTGTAATGGAAGATGAAAACACAGTTCCGGATACTACAACAATTTCTTCTAATTTGAACGCTGTGCCTGCCGAAAGCTATCAGTTTGATGGACTTTATGAGCGTTGGAATGAACAGATTGCAACATTGTTCTCACCGTTACTGAACTTGAAAACAACCTATTTTGTTTCTGCTTCTGAGCAGGATGCAGAAAAGTTCTATCAGCTGCCAGGTGTGGAAGCGGTCTATGAAGTCCGTTCAGAAGCACATCATAGTGCATGGATTGGAGATGGTACAAGTGCTTCGATCAATGTTTCCGTGAAAGTTTCGAAGGGAACGGATTTTGGCATAGAACAGTGTGCTGATTTGCCCTATACGGTTTCTTCCGTTACAGAAATCGAGAGTACAGATGATGCAATGGATGCATACAAATTGGTTGTAAAAGTGCCGGATGGAAAAATCTATAAAGCGGCATTGGATATGCTTAGAACGCTGTTAGAAGAAGATATTGTGCCGGATGCATCTGTAAGTTATATGACAACAGCATTGGCATTAGTAGGAAATCCGGTTTTGAAAGAAGTTCCAAATCACTACCTTGCTGCCAACAGTGATTTAGACGGAGATGGAACAGTAGACGTACAGGATGCCGTAGAACTCCTGACCTATTATGCGAGAAAGGCAGCGAATCTTCCAGCAAGCTTCTCTCACCTCGATGATCAGGAAGCAGCGTTGCAGTTGGCGGATGTCAATCAGGATGGAACTGTAGATGCTGCTGATGCAGTGGAAATTTTGACATACTATACCAAACAGGCAGCAGGCTTATTATAAAGAATCGGTAAAAAGAACAAAAACGCACGGGATTTCTCTGAAATTTCGTGCGTTTTTTGGCAGTTTCACGAAAAACTGTAAAAAAACGACAATTGTTTCATCTGCAATTTGTGTGAATTTACAGAAAAATGGAAAATCCATTGACATTTCCAGGAAACCGTGCTATAATAAGGAACAATCAGATGGAAAAAAGTAGGTGAATTGGAAAGATACCAACGCTTTTTCCCATGAAAAGTGTGGAAAAATGGAGGAGTTTAGAATGAAAATGAAGAAAATGTTGGCAATTCTGGCAGCTCTTAGCGTATTGGGAACAACTGGTCTGACCGTTGGGGCAGAAGACGCAGCCACAACGGAACCGGCAACCGAAGCAATCACCACGACTGAACCGACCGAAGAAACAACGGAAGCAGAAACCACTGCTGTGGAAGAAGAAACCACAGAAGAAACAGTTGCTGCGGAAGAGAATCAGGTTGTTGGAATGGAAGATGCATCGGCTGATATTTCAATCAGCGGGGTAGCATTTACGGTAAAAGTTAGCGTAGCTGCTGATAATAGTGTTGTTTTGTCCGTTTTAAAGGGCGGAGTTGAAACCAACTTAAGTAATATCTGTGTTGAAAGCAGAGTAACCGGAGAACTTCAGGTAAATGATTATTACTCTGTTAATGACCTTAATGGGCTGGTTATCCATGCAGTAGATGGTAATCATATTTATACTTGGGATGAAGCGTATAATGGATTTACTGCTTGTTCACTTAATGAAGATGGGGAAGAGAAAGACACAAAAATTAATGATGCTTCTACATTCCAGATGAATGGGAAAACTGTGAAGGTTGTTCTTTTTGGCTATGCAAATGATAAAGACGAATTATTAAGACTTTCTGTCTATGTAGATGGAAAACTGACAAATCTTTCTGGAATAGTTGTAAATTCAAACTTACAGGGGATACAAGGCTCTGTAAATTATACTGATGAAATAGTTTATCAATACTCTGCACGTCAGTATTTCTCTGTTTCCGGCAATGTGCTTACCATTAAGCCAAGAAGTGGTTATGGAACGACTGCAAGCTATACACTTGATGCAGCAACCAACACATTTGTAGCCAGCACAGCACCGACTACAACCGCTACTACTACAGACAGCACAACGACGACAACAACAACGATAGACCCAGCTGAAACAGAAGAAGCACTTCGGAAGATTTTCGAGGAATATGTTGATGAAAAGAAGAAGGAATTGCCATATACAACTGCTATAGATTCTTTCTATTATGATGAATCTGCTAAAAAAGCATATGGTATATATACTTGTGAAGATAGTACTTATTTATCTGTATTATGCATTATTACAAAAGACGGTGTTGTAGAACAGAGCAACATTACTTATAAGAAAGATGCACATAGATTTGAAGAAGCAGTATGCTTTACTTGCAATGGCTCTACATTTATTGCTGCAATTGTCAATCTTTCCAGCAATGGTGGAAATTTGTATGCTTTGAATATCTACAATGTAAGTGGAAATGAGCCGACAAGAACCAATTTGTATACGATTTATGTTGGAAATGTAATCAGTCCGTATGGTTATGAGATTACTGATCCGGATTCTTCTATTGCTTTGGATGATTATTTCACAGTAAAGAGCGACAGTGTTATTACTGTAAAGGGTGTAGATTACACCTATGATACAGAAAGTGGTCAGTTTGTTAAAGTTGGCAGTGACAGCGGCAAGACCGACAACGGTTCTGCAAGCAACGCTCCAGCTTCCACTGTTATAAAGAACACCTCCGGCACACCGAAAACTGGTGACGTTACTACCGTTCCAGCGGTTGCAGTAGGTTTAACCCTGACCGCCGCTGGTGTGGTTGCATTCATCAGCAAGAGAAAGAAGAAGTAAACCACCGTTCGTTTTTTCATTTTTCTGTTTTTTATAACATTCCGAACCGCCGCAGGATGCAAAATGCCTGCGGCGGTTTTTTTGCAGGATTTCCGGAATTAGACAGTTGCATTTTTCGAGAAATGGTGCTATAATATAACTGTATGTCAACACCGATGCAGAACGGAAAAAAGGAGTCATTCCATGAAAAGAATCACATTGATTACCGGACATTATGGTTCGGGAAAAACCAATTTTGCGGTTAATTTGGCACTGCGGCAGGCTGCGGAAGGGAAAAAGGTGACAGTCGTCGATTTGGATATTGTCAACCCTTATTTTCGGACAGCAGATTTTGCGGAACTGTTTGAACAGAACGGCATTCATCTGGAGAAAACGCTCTATGCCAATACCAGTCTGGATATTCCGGCGATTTCCTTTGACCTTGCCCGGTTGGCATATGAGGAAGAATGCCTGATTATTGACGTGGGCGGCGATGATGCCGGTGCAACTGCACTGGGTCGATACGCCGAAATGCTGCGTTCCTATCAGGCGGAATTGGACATGTGGTATGTGGTGAACCGCTACCGCTACCTGACCGCTCAGCCGCAGGAGGCTTTGACGCTGCTCTATGAAGTGCAGCAGGCAGCCCGTTTGCAGCCGACTGGTATTGTCAACAATTCCAACCTCGGCAGCGAAACCACAGCGGAATTGATTTTAGAGGCTGTTCCCTATGCAAAAACCATTGCAGAAGCAGCCGGTCTACCGCTGATTTGTACCACTTATCGGGAAGATTTGCCCGTACAGGTGGAAAACGGTTTTCCGGTACAAGTCTATGTCAAGCCCGTCTGGGAGCAGGATGATGCATTCTAAATCCTACTGACGGACGATTCGGCGGAAGGAGGGAAAGAGCAATGGAAAAAATGAAAGTGCGGTTTGACCGCTGCAAGGGCTGCGGACTGTGTGTCAGTGTCTGTCCAAAGAAGCTGGTAAAACTGCAAACAGAAAAGCGGAACGAAAAAGGCTACTTCACTGCGGTCTGCACCGATCAGGATGCGTGTATCAGCTGTGCAATGTGTGCAATGATGTGTCCGGACTGTGCAATCCAGATTGAAAAATAGAAAGAAGGCGTAACAACGTGGAAAGAAGTCTTATGAAAGGCAACGAAGCACTTGCAGAAGCTGCGATTCGGGCAGGTTGTAAATGTTTCTTTGGGTATCCGATTACGCCGCAGACAGAACTTTCTGCTTATATGGCAAAGAAGATGCAGAAAGCAGGCGGTGTATTTTTACAGGCAGAATCTGAAATTGCTGCCATCAACATGGTTTTGGGGGCAACCTCAACTGGCGTACGAGCAATGACCTCTTCTTCTTCTCCGGGGATTTCCCTGAAGGCAGAAGGCATTTCCTATATGGCAGGTTCTGACCTGCCGGGCGTTATTATCAACGTGCAGCGTGGTGGTCCGGGTCTGGGTTCGATTCAGCCGGCACAGTCTGACTATTATCAGGCAACCCACGCAATGGGACATGGCGACTTCCATATTTTCGTATTTGCACCATCTTCTGTACAGGAAATGGTTGATATGGTTACATTGGCATTTGATAAAGCCGATGAATACCGGATGCCAGCAATGATTCTGGCAGATGGTCTGCTGGGACAGATGATGGAACCAGTAACCTTCCCAGAACCGCTGGAAACACTGCCGGACAAGTCCGACTGGGCAACCAATGGACACCAGAACAAGCGTGCACACCACATTATCAATTCCCTGTACCTCGACCCGGCAGAACTGGAAGCAAAGGTCAAGGAACGGTTCAAGCGGTATGCAATTGTAGAAGAAAAGGAAACCCGTGCAGAATCCTATCTGTGCGACGATGCAGAAATTGTAGTAACCGCCTATGGTGCTTCTGCAAGAGTTGCAAAGTCTGCGGTGAATACGGCAAGAAAAGCTGGCATTAAGGCTGGTCTGTTCCGTCCGATTACCCTGTGGCCATTCCCGAAGAAGGAATTGCAGGCAGCAACAAAGTCTGCAACCCACATTCTTGATGTAGAAATGTCAATGGGTCAGATGGTAGATGATGTACGGTTGGCAACAGAATGCCGCATTCCGGTTTCGTTCTTTGGCAGAACCGGCGGTGTCATTCCGACACCAGGCGAAGTTCTGGCTGAATTGAAAAAGCTTGCAGGAGGTGCAGAATAATGGCAGTGGTATTTGAACGGCCGAAAGCATTGCTGGACGTGCCGATGCATTTCTGTCCGGGCTGTGGGCACGGGATTGTGCATCGTCTGGTCTGCGAAGTATTGGATGAAATGGGCATTGAGGGAAACACCATCGGGGTTGTACCGGTTGGATGTTCCGTTATGTCCTATGATTATTTTGGATGTGATGTCATCGAAGCACCGCACGGCAGAGCTCCGGCAGTTGCAACCGGTGTGAAGCGTTCCAATCCGGACAAGATGGTCTTTACTTATCAGGGCGACGGCGACCTTGCCGCAATTGGTACAGCGGAAACCGTACACAGCGGAACACGTGGGGAAAATCTGGTCATTATCTTTATCAATAATACGACTTACGGAATGACGGGTGGTCAGATGGCACCGACTACCATGCCGGGACAGGTCACTCAGACAACCCCATACGGCAGAGATCCGAAGTATGCTGGTTACCCAATTCGGGTTTGTGAAATGATGTCCACTTTGACGGGTGTTGCATTGGCACAGCGTGTTGCAGTCGACAGCGTTCCGCACATTCGGGATGCAAAGAAGGCGATCCGCAAGGCATTTGAAAACGAAAAGGCAGAAAAGGGACTTTCGATTATCGAAGTTCTGTCCACTTGCCCGACCAACTGGGGCATGGCACCGCAGGAGGCAATGCAGTTCGTCAAGGATAAGATGAGCCATTATTATCCGCTGGGCGTATATAAAGATGGTGCAGCAGGGGAGGATGAACAGGCATGACAACCGAATTTATTTTAGCTGGTTTTGGTGGACAGGGCATTTTGTTCGCCGGAAAAATTCTGGCATACTGCGGACTGATGGCAGGAAAAGAACTGTCGTGGCTGCCGTCCTATGGCCCGGAAATGCGTGGCGGTACGGCAAATTGTTCGGTATGTATTTCCGATGAACCGATTGGTTCGCCGCTGGTAACTGCTCCGAATTGTCTGATTGCCATGAATGGCCCGTCCTATACCAAGTTTGTCCATGCAGTAAAGCCGAATGGCTTGATTCTGCTGGATAACTCTGTGGTAGAGGAAGAAGCCGTACGGGATGACGTGAAAACGATTTCCCTGCCGGCAACCGATATGGCAACCGAAAACGGTCTGAATGGTTCTGCAAACATGATTCTGCTGGGCAGAATGCTGGCAGAAACCAAGCTGTTTGATTTGGATACCGTACAAAAGGCAATGGAAAAGTGCATTCCGCCGAAGCGTGCACATTTGATTGAAGCAAATATGAAAGCGGTTCGGATTGGTGCAGAAAGCAAGTAAGCACTTTCTGAGATACAAAGATAATAAAAGGCTGTCGTATGATGATTGCATACGGCAGCCTTTTGTATTGATTTTATTATCCTTCTCCCTGCGATTGCAGCACCCACGGCAAAAACTTTGCTTTCCTAGTAAAAATCCATGTTTGCGAATAGACCGTATTTCCCTGCATATCTAGCACCGTGTGACTAGCAGTTTCGTCCGTTAGAAAGGTGCAGGAAATCACGATGAAATTTTCCCGTTTACAGCTGTAGTTGTTGCATTCCCATTCGGTCTGGCAGATGGATTCCTCATAAGAAAATGTTTGAGCAGTTGCATGGATTTGTGGAGAGAGCGGATGCCAGATGGTGAAATCTGCGGCTGTTTGTTGAATCGCAGCCCGAATTTCCCATTGTTGAAACACATCAGAATCAGAAATGGTAATGACGCTATTTTTTTCGATTTGAGAAATAGAGAGGAAACGGGCAGAACATCCAATCAGAATGATTCCGCCGACCAGTGCCCATTTTTTCCAGTGTCGCCACTTCATCCGCAGAGTTCCAGAATTGCAGCTGCCATCATCCGAACATCTTTCATCAGGTGTTCAATCGGAACAAATTCATCATCACCATGCATATGATAGTCCCAGTTTGGGAACTCTGCCCCGAATGCAACACCGCCCGGAATATCATGGACATAAGTACCGCCACCAATGGCAATGCATTCACCCTTTTCTCCGGTTTCTTCTTCATAAATGCGGAGCAGGGTCTGCACAAATGGACTTTCCTTTGGAACAACATGGGGGTCATTCTGAATGATAACTTTGCAGGAACAGTCGGCTTCCTGTAAGCGTTTCTGTACCTGCTGGAAGATGGCTTCTTTGGTGGTGCAGATTGGGTAACGAATATCTATCATACCGACCCATTTGTCGCCCTGAATCTCCAGTTGGCTGCAAATGCAGGTCAATGCACCGGATTCCGCATCTTCGCAGGCAATGCCCAGATTGCTGCCATCTGTGCAACCGTGTGGGAAACAAGCAGACAGTGCCTTGCACATCGGGAAATCTGGCAGTTTAGCAAGCAGTTCCAGCAGTCCTGTAATGGCATTGTTTCCGGTTTCGGGGGTTGAAGCGTGAGCAGCTTGCCCGTTCCAAGTCAGTTTTACAAAATCGCTGTTGGCGATGATGTTGCAGTTCTCCGGCAGCAATTTATGATACAAGGCAGGCAGAACACAAACAGCCTGTGCCGGAACGGCATTGGGAGCAGTGCCAGCTTTCAGCAGTAAAATAGAATCTTTGGTGGCTGGTGCTTCAAACTGGATTCGCATCATGCCTTTTTCAATGGAAATCAGCGGATAGCTGCCGTCTGGTGTAAAGACCAGTGGCGGCATGGTATCTTTTTGGTTGTAATATTCCAAGTCAGTAGAGCCATTTTCTTCATTGCAGCCGAGCAATAGCCGAACCGGCTTTTTCAACTGGATTCCAGCGTCTGCAATTGCCTTGATTGCATAGAGAGCCGCAACTGCAGGACCTTTGTCGTCAATTGCACCTCTGCCATAAATGCAGTCGTTCTGTATGGTGGCAGTAAACGGCGGTGTATGCCAGTTTTCTTCCATGACAGGGACAACATCCAGATGGGCTAAAATGCCTAGATGCGGGGCAGTGTCCGTGCTGGTGTCAGCAACGCCAACATGGTAGTCAAAATTGGTTGTGTGCAGCCCGAATGATTCCGCAGTTTGCAGCATAAAGTCCAGTGCTTTGGCACAATTTGTGCCATAAGGTGTTCCGTTTTCTGGTTCAGCTGTGGCAACACTGGGGATACCAATCAGCGTTTGCAGGGTATCCAGCATGGCGGATTTGTTTTCTTCTATTTTTTGCTTTACAAGTTCTGGTAACATCGAACCAATCCTTTCTTATGGGTTAAGGGCAACTTTTAAAGCTGTCCCGTTTTCACTTCATTTTGCAACGGTTTTCCATCAAAGAAGTCTGCTAGATTTTGCAGGGTAACTTCTGCGATGTTCTTCAATGCCTCATTGGTCAAAAATGCCTGATGCGAAGTCAGCAACCCATTTGACATAGGCAACAGTAATATAACATCTGGGATATTCTCAAAGAAAGTAATCTTTAAAGTTGTCCTGTTTTTACTTCATTTTGCAACAGTTTTTCATCAAAGAAATCTGTTCCATTTTGCAGGGTAACTTTTGCAATATTTTTCAATGCCTCATTGGTCAAAAATGCCTGATACGAAGTCAGCAGTACATTTGGCATAGACAGCAGCAACGATCATATTTGGTCACGGTGGATATTCTCAAAGAAGAATACAACTTTTAAAGCTGTCCCGTTTTCACTTCATTTTGCAACAGTTTTTTATCAAAGAAATCTGTTCCATTTTGCAGGGTAACTTCTGCAATGCCTCATTGGTCAAAAATGCCTGATACGAAGTCAGCAGTACATTTGGCATAGACAGCAGCAATGATCATACTTGGTCACGGTGGATATTCTCAGGAAAAGCAATTTTTAAAGCTGCCCCGTTTTCACTTCATTTTGCAACGGTTTTCCATCAAAGAAATCTGCTAGATTTTGCAGGGTAACTTCTGCAATGTTTTTCAGTGCCTCGTTGGTCAAAAATGCCTGATGCGAAGTCAGCAGTACATTTGGCATGGACAGCAGCAACGATAATACTTGGTCACGGTGGATATTCTCAGAGAAATCCTCGAAGAAAAAGGCAGTTTCTTCCTCATAAACATCCAGCCCAGCCGCCGCAATTTTTCCGCTTTGCAGGGCAGAAAGTAAAGCTTCACTTTCAATCAGCATCCCTCTGGACGTATTCAGCAGAACAACGCCGTCCTTCATATCAGCAATGGTGTCTTTGTTGATGAGGTGCTTGGATTGTTCTGTCAGTGGGCAGTGTAACGAGAGAATATCGCTCTGCTGGAACAGCGTATGCAGGTCTACATAGTGAATAGAGGGGTCGTTTGCTGGGTAGGGGTCATATGCCAGCACTTCCATCCCGAAGCCCTTGCAGATATTCATGAAAATCTGCCCGATTCGCCCCGTTCCGATGACGCCGACTGTTTTCCCGTGCAAATCGAATCCGGTTAAACCGTTCAGCGTAAAGTTAAAATCTCGAGTGCGGTTGTATGCCTTGTGAATTTTGCGGTTCAGGCAGAGCAGCAGCCCCATCGTGTGTTCTGCAACTGCATACGGAGAATAGCCCGGCACACGCAGAATTGGCATCTTTCCATGAGCAGCGTTGCGGTCAACATTGTTATATCCAGCACAACGCAACGCAATCACCTTGACGCCGAACCGATAGAGGTCTTCGATGACAGGTGCACTCAGGTTATCGTTTACGAATGGAATCACAGCACTGCATCCCTGTGCAAGAGAAACGCTGTCGGGAGTGAGTTTGTGTTCAAAGTAGCGGATGCGGAAGCGATGGTTGAGCTGGTCGAACCAAGTGCGGTCGTAAGGTTTGGTATCAAAAAAAGCAATCTGTTCCATGTGGAAACCTCCTATTTTATGATAGTTTATCGTTTGCAGAAGCAGTGGAATTTATACTTGCAAGTGCAGTTTCGGCAATACTTTCACCCGATAAAATTCCATGCCAGTTACCAGAGAGAAATCATAACTCAGGAACATGACATTTAAGCAACCAGCTAAAATATATGCCCCATATTTTCCGAACTCGCCTAAATTCTCCAGAAATTCCGCCATTCCGAACAGGAAAATGACCAGCCCGAAATAACAGCCAATACAGAGATTAAAAATTAACAGCTTTATCAGAATCCGGAGAATACCCGGACGAATCCGGCTGAGATAAGGGCGAAGCAAGGGATAATGCCCGAAAAAGAGAATAAAAATCAAGCTTGCATCTTTATTTGGCGTGATAAACAGCGAAAGTACACCAACTGCCAGATACATGATAAATGCCCAGTAAGGAGATGTTGTTTCCGCCATAATCAGGATGAGCAGGCTGCACAACATCGGCATAATGAGATAAAACATCGGCAGAACGCCGGTAATAAACAGAAACAGCAGACAGAACGAAGCGAGCGTTCCGCCGAGGGCAATGCGGTAGGGAAGTGGTTGTTGACGCATACGGAAACCTCCTAAAAAACGTACAAAATTGTGCAGAATGCAAAAAAATGAAGCTTGTACTTGTAACAATATTATAACAGTTTCCGTGGGTTCTGTCAACGGTGTGGGCAGAGAAAAACGGTCTGCTGAAGGACTCGGCAGACCGTTTATAGGGGAAATACTGGCGGAGATTAAAGGGCAAGCAATGCCCGTTTTAGCAGCATCAAATCCAGTACGTTGATGCTGCCCTCACCGTTGTAGTCGGCAAGCTGGGCTTGGTCAGCGGTGAGGGTGGTTTGACGGAGAAGCGATTGCTGGAGAGGGATAAGGTCAGTGAGGGAGAGTGTGCCGTCTTGGTTGAGGTCGCCGGGGATTTTAATGGTATAATTTTCTATTTTTAAAATTTGAAATGCTTGTGCAGCAGTATCGTTTTTTGTATACATTTGTACATTTGTGCCTTCGTCAGTTTTTCCACCATCAATATCCATCACACACTCTGTATATTTAGATTTTAGAAAATATGAGTCAGATTGTTCGAATAGATCCCAGCTTTGACATTCATTGTTGCAATCTTGATAAGTATAAACATTTGCTTTAGGTTCTGTTGTTTCAGTAGAATCTAAAGCAAGCTTGTTTTTGCAGTTGGTAATTTTGTAACTGCCATCCTCTTTTCGAGTAAATTTCCAAACTTGTTCTGGACTTCCAAAACGAGAGATTTTGCTTTTTACATCTACATTATTGTTAGATTCTGCTGTTAAATATTTTTGTACTTTTAGGTTCATATTTACACTCATAGTAATCCTCCTTTTTTCATCCAAAAATACAACAAATGATGGTTTTACAAGAATAAAATACCACGTTTATTGTAAAAAATCAAGCCTGCGTCCGCATTTGTGGTATAATTTCGGAAACTATCATAAAAAGGAGTTTTCCAAATTATGCAACATTACCAAAGAATTCGAGATTTACGGGAAGACAGCGACCTCACACAAGAGGCACTCTGTAAAAAGCTGTATATGCATAAAACGACCTACACGAATTATGAACAGGGCAAGCATACCGTTCCGCTGGATTTTGCGGTACAGCTGGCAGATTTCTATCAGGTGAGCATTGACTATATCGCCGGAAGAACCAACTTTCCGCAGGGAATGCCAGTTGTTGCGGAAGAAATCGACTGCCCGAAATACTTCTCCGACCTTACCGAACGCAACAAGGGCAGAGTAGAACAGTTTGTGGAACAGCTCTATGAACAGCAGCAAACCGAATTTCAGCAAAAAGAAGCCAAATAACCTGCCGAAAACGCCCTTGACAGAACAAAAAAAGTTCGTTATACTGAATAGCAAGAAAGAAACAGGAGGTTTTTATTTTGCAGACTACGCAATTACTGACAACCACTTTTGAAACAACTTCGCCACTGACAGAAACCCAGACAGCCCCTTTGGAAAATGTTGTGGAAAGCATGGGCGAAGAAGTTCATCACGCATCCCGGGTGTTGAATGCCGTCCTAACGCCCATTAAAAACGCCATTCCATCCCTGATTATGGCAATTATTTTTGCCTTTATTGGTTATGCATTGATTAAATATCTTCTGCGGCTTGTTTCCCACGGTTTGAAGCGTTCGAACCTTGACCGCATTGCAGTGGGATTCATTCGTTCTGTGATTCAGATTATTTTATATGCAATTTTAGCAGTCATCGTGCTTTCTATTTTAGATGTACCAATGGATTCGATTGTGGCAGTGATTGCCTCCGCCGGAGTTGCCGTTGCACTGGCATTGAAAGATAGCCTTTCCAATCTTGCAGGTGGTTTTATCTTGCTATTTTCGAAACCTGTAAAGCAGGGCGATACGGTTCAGATTGATGGCACTATCGGAAAAGTGGAACAGATTGATATTCTTTATACAAAAATCGTTACAGCAGATAATACGGTTGCTTTTATTCCAAACGGAAAAGTAACTGCTGCAAAAATTATCAATTATACCGAGAAAGAAACACGGCGAGTAGAACTCAATTTGGGAATTTCGTATGAATCGGATTTGGAAACGGCTCGGAAGATCATTCTTGAAACGGTTGCCAAACATCCATTGACCTTGAAAGACCCAGTTCCAGATGTGGTTGTGAAGAATCAGGGTTCCGATGCAATTGAATTGCTGCTGCGTGTCTGGTGCAATAGTACGGATTACTGGACGGTTTACTATGACATGATGGAACAGACTAAGCAGGCACTGGATGAGAATGGCATTGAGATTCCATACCACAAGGTGGATGTGCATGTGCTGGAGTCGGCAGACGAAGCATAATTGTAAAGAATCTGTGAATTATAGAAAAAAGTGCTTGACAAATTTCCCTCCGCACCCTATAATATAAGTATCCTTTCTTAAAATTTTTTTCATAAAAATCCCCTTACTAAAATGCCCATCTGTGCAAACGGATGGGCATTTTACTATCTCGGATTTCTGCCAGATGTGAATACATTTATCGAAAAATGTAAAATAAAAAAAGTCGGGTAAAATTGCTTGACAAATGCTCTTGCTGCGGGTATAATATAAGTATCCTTTCTTAAAAATTTTTTTCATAAAAATCCCCTTACTAAAATGCCCATCTGTGCGAACGGATGGGCATTTTACTATCCGGATTTCTGCCAGATGTGAACGCATTTGACGAAAAATGTAAAATAAAAAAAGTCGGGCAAAATTGCTTGACAAACACCCTTGCTGCGGGTATAATATAAGTATCCTTTCTTAAAAATTTTTTTCATAAAAATCCCCTTACTAAAACACCCATCTGTGCAAACGGATGGGTGTTTTACTTTTCTTCGATTCTATTGCTTTTTGCTCGCTTTTTCTTTGAAATTCTACGAAATTCTGTGAAATATCACAAAAATGCAAAGAAATTCATTCCCATCTTGCAAAAACGGAACGGATATGGTATAATGAAAGACAATACATAGTGGGGAATTCTGTGAGACTGCTGTGTATCGGTTTTGTTTTGAGCGATCAAAGATCATTCTGTGTTAGGAGGATATGAAAAGTGGATTTCGTGAAAAAGGGAAAAAAAGTAACCGTTGTTGGTGCTGGTAATGTTGGTGCTTCCATCGCATTTACCCTTGCAATTAAGGGACTTTGCTCCGAATTGCTGCTGGTAGATATCAATAAGCCGAAGGCAAAGGGCGAAGCAATGGATATTATGCAGGGTACTGCATTTTGTCCGGCAGTTGACGTGCGGGATGGCGATTATGCAGATGCAGTCAATTCCGATCTGGTTATCATCACCGTTGGTATCGCAAGAAAGCCGGGTCAGACCAGAATTGACCTGTGCAAGACCAATGCAAAGATTATGGCATCTGTTATGCCGGAAATTACAAAGTATGCACCGAATGCTTGCTACATCATTGTAAGCAATCCGGTTGACGTTTTGACTTATGAAGCCATTCAGGTTTCCGGTCTGAATCCGAAGCACGTATTCGGTTCTGGTACGGTTCTGGACTCTTCTCGTCTGCGGACATGTCTGGCAGATCACGCAAACCTGAACATCAAGAATATTCATGCTTATGTATTTGGAGAACACGGCGATTCTTCTATGATTCCGTGGTCGCTGTCTTCTATCGATGGTATGAAGTTCGATGATTACTGTGCACACATCGACAATCTGGGCGATAAGGATGCAATCGAACAGGAAGTTCGTGCTGGTGGTGCAGAAGTCATCAAGTGCAAGGGTGCAACCTATTATGCGATCGCACTGTCTGTCAGCCAGATTGCAGAAGCAATCCTGCGGGATACCAAGATGATTCTGACTGTTTCCACATTGCAGGACGGCAGCCGTTACGGCGTTAAGGATGTTTGCCTGAGCCTGCCTTGCGTGGTTGGTGCAAACGGAATTGAACGGGAAATCACACCGCCGCTGCTGCCGGAAGAAGAAGAAGCTGTTCGCAAGAGTGCAGCTGCTCTTCGGGAAGTAATTGACGCAATGAAAGCAGAATAATCAACGCTGTTCTTCATACGCTAATTGCAGTGGGTGAAACCGCAACAATTTGAAAAGAGTGAATACGGGCAGCGGCAATTTTGCTGCTGCCCGTATTTTGTGCGATGGCGAAAACCGGTTATTTCCGGAATCAAATGTAATTTGTAAAACGAAGGGAAGTTTTCAAAATGGATTACGCAAAAGAATCTTTGAAGCTGCATTACGACTGGCAGGGTAAGTTTGAAATTGCACTGCGTGCACCGCTGGAAACCTCAGACGATTTGTCTTTGGCATATACTCCGGGTGTTGCACAGCCTTGTCTGGAAATCCAGAAGGATGTTGACCTGAGCTATAAGCTGACCAGAAGAGGCAACCTCGTTGCTGTTGTGACCGATGGTACTGCTGTTCTGGGTCTGGGCGACATTGGCCCGGAAGCAGGTATGCCGGTTATGGAAGGTAAGTGTGCCCTGTTCAAGAAGTTCGGTAATGTAGATGCGATTCCGCTGTGCATTCGCTCCAAGGATGTAGACGACATTGTCAATACCGTTCGTCTGCTCGCTGGCAGCTTCGGCGGTATCAACCTTGAAGATATTTCCGCACCTCGTTGCTTTGAAATTGAAGAAAAGCTGAAGGAATGCTGCGATATTCCGATTTTCCACGATGACCAGCATGGTACTGCCGTTGTAACACTGGCAGCCATGATGAACGCTCTGAAGCTGACTGGCAAGAACCTGAAGGATGTCAAGGTTGTCACCAGCGGTGCTGGTGCAGCAGGGATTGCGATTATCCGCCTGCTGATTGCAATGGGTCTCGACCCGCATCATGTCATTCTCTGTGACCGGAAGGGTGCAATCTATGAAGGCAGAGAAGGTCTGAACAAGGAAAAGGAACAGATGGCAAAGATTACAAATAGTGGTCATAAGGCTGGTTCTTTGGCAGATGTTCTGGTTGGTGCAGATGTTTTCATCGGCGTTTCTGCTCCGAATTGCGTAACACCGGAAATGGTAAAGAGCATGGCTGAAAAGCCGATTCTGTTCCCAATGGCAAATCCGACACCGGAAATCATGCCGGAAGAAGCACTGGCAGCCGGTGCATATTGCGTTGGTACTGGTAGAAGTGACTTCCCGAACCAGATTAACAATGTTCTGGCATTCCCGGGCATCTTCCGTGGTGCACTGGATGTACACGCAAAGGAAATCAACGATGCTATGAAGATTGCTGCTGCAAAGGCAATTGCATCCTTCGTAACAGATGAAAAGCTTTGTCCGGAATATATCATTCCGAGTGCATTGGAAAAGGGTGTTGCAGAAGCAGTTGCAGCTGCGGTTGCACAGGCTGCAAAAGACACCGGCGTTGCAAGAATCTAACGGAATCAAAAACAACTATGAGGGGGGAAAGACGGCATCCGTTGTCTTTCCCCTTTTTGTAAATGGGCATGAAGATGAAACGAAAACAACTTTGGAAATCGTTGCTGGGTTTGGCAATGATGGGAACGGCAGTGGTCGTTTTAGCCGTGCAGAGCTTCGCCGAGCAGGGCACCATTCCGGCGATTACATGGGTTACAACTGCTTCGGGGGAGTCAGCAGAATCCGAACCGCAAACTGAACCGCTGGAAACAGAAGCGGATTCTGAAAATGCAAATCGACAGCCTGTTTTTGACTGGGACAAGCCTACAAAAGCAGAAACCACTACAAAATCAGCAGGTTCTACAACTGCTCCAGTAAGACAAACAGAACCAGCACAGCCAGATGCAGCGGAATTGGCGTTCCCAGAAGAAGCTGAGCCGGAGATTTCTTATCCATTGGATTTGAATGCGGCAACAGCGGAAGAACTGGAAACGCTGCCGGGTGTTGGTGCAATTTTAGCGGAGCGGATTGTTTCTTATCGGGAGGCAGTCGGCGGATTTCAGACATTGGAAGAGTTACAGCAAGTCAATGGAATCGGAAGTGGAATCTATTCCCAAATTGCCCCATACCTATTTATAATAGGAGAACTGCAAACGATTTCACCCGAACCGGATACACAGCCATCAGAATCATCAGAGCCGACGATGCCAGAGGAGAAAACGGCATCGGATTCAGAATCCATTCCCCATCTGGACATCAACATCGCCACGGCAGAGGATTTTCAAAAGCTGCCGAACGTCACACCGGAACAGGCGGAAGCCATTGTTCGGCTGCGGACACAGATTCAGTATTTTCAGAATATTTATGAACTGCTCTATGCAGACGGCATGACAGACCGGCTTTTTCTTTCGATTCGGGACTATTTGTATGTAAGTTTTGCTTAAAATGGGAGGATTCTCAAAAACCTGCACAAATATGATTTAACCGTTTTGTAACCTTTTCTGAAAACGCCCCCTATTTTTTGTGGAACTCATACAAAAAAGTGGACATTTATTTGTTTGAAATCCCTAAAAAAAATGAAAGAATGGTTTTTATCATTGACAATCCCCGAAAATTGTTGTATATTTAGTGTATCAAAAGGGGCTTTTATGCACGCCTTGCCATGGGGGACAGGCGGTAAATGACCCTTGCTGCTTATCTTGTTCTGGTTGTTCGGAACAAGGTAATATATTTAAGGAGGAAATTTCCAATGAACAAATTAACAAGAACTTTGGCATTGTTGGCTGCTCTGGCTATGACTGCAACTGCATTCGTAGGCTGCGGCGACGACAAGAATTCTTCTTCCAGCTCTTCTGAAGCTGCTACTACTGTAGCTGAAGAGTCCAGCGAAGAAACATCTGCTGCTGAAGAATCCAGCGAAGAAACATCTGCTGAAGAATCTTCTGAAGATTCTGACAGCGATGCAACTGCAAGCACGGAACTGGGTGCAGTTTCTATGCCGGATACCGGTGATGCACTGACCGTTCTGTGCTGGACTGACACTGACCTGAACGCTATGATCCCGGTTGTTGAAAAGGCATATCCGGATATGGCTGGCAAGATCAAGTATCAGAACGTAGGTTCTGCTGGTACAGAAGCTATGGAACAGTATCTGACATACTTCTCTTCTGGTTCTGACGTTGACCTGTACATCTGCGATGCAGACTGGGTTCTGTCTTATGAAAACAACGATGAAAACTCTGCTCCGCTGGAAAGCGTTGGTATCACTGCTGATATGTACAGCGATGCTTACAGCTACACCGTAGCAATGGGTACCGATCAGAACGGCGTTCTGAAGGGTGCTTCTTGGCAGGCAGCAGCAGGTGGTTACTGCTACAGAACCGACCTGGCTGAACAGTACCTGGGTGTAAAAACTCCAGAAGAAATGCAGGCTAAGGTAGCTGACTGGGATACATTCTGGGCAACTGCTAAGGAAGTATACGATGCATCTGGCAACAAGACTGCTATGGCTGATACCCTGGGCGGCGTTTGGAGAGCTTACTCCGCTGGTAACAGAAGCACTGCATGGGTTCAGGATGGTAAGATCACTGCTGACAACGCAAAGGCTTGCCTGGGCGACTTCATCAGCATGGCTAAGACCAACTATGATGCTGGTTACATCGGCACTGTAGATCAGTGGACAGATGACTGGTATGCAATTGGTCAGGCTGACGGTGCAATGGCTGACGCTACCATGGGTTACTTCTTCCCGTCTTGGTCTCTGGCAGCTGGCGGTCAGCTGGAATCTGCTGAAGGCGGCGAAAGCGGTTCTACATATGGTAAGTATGCAATCACAGAAGGCCCGACCGGCTGGTTCTGGGGCGGTTCTTGGATCTGCGTAAGCCCGAACTGCGACAATGGTACCTTCGCTGGTCAGTTCATCAAGGCTATGACTGTTGATGACGCTACCATGAAGGAATATTGCGAAAGCCACAGCGACTTCGTTAACAACAAGTCTGTTATGAAGGAAGTTGTAGACGCTGGCAAGAACAGCAACCCGCTGTTCAAGGATGGTCAGGATCAGTTCGCTGTTCTGTACGATTCTGCTGACGCAATCGACCTCGACGGTATCGCAACTCAGTATGACGGCACCATCAACACCAAGCTGCAGGATGCTGTAACTGCTTACTGCACAGGTGATCTGGCAGACGAACAGGCTTGCTACGACGAATTCCTCGACACTGTAGCATCTGCTATCTCTGACATCACTGTTGAATAAGCTGAATAGCCAAATTTGACACGATCAAATATAATCGCCTACGGGGTAGTTCTATCCCGTAGGCATATATTTGTCATTATCTCTTTACGATTATCTATTCTTACTATTTTACTTAATTTTTGAGAGGGTGTGTTTTATGGCATCAGCTGCACAAAGAAGAATTAAATCAATCAGCTACGCCAAGTATGGATATTTTTTCATTGCACCATTTTTCCTTGTATACGCTTTCTTCCAGATCTGGCCACTGATCAACACCTTTATCTTGAGTGTATACGGAAATGGTTCTGAAGGGGATACCTTCGTTGGTTTGCAGAATTTCCAGACATTGCTGTTCGGTGGCGATGACCGTTCCGCACGTCGGATTCATGCAGAATTTGTCCGTGACTTTGGAAACACTGTGATTCTTTGGATCGGTAACTTCATCCCGCAGATTCTCCTGTCCCTGTTGCTTGCTGTTTGGTTCACAGATTCCAAGCTGCACATTCCGGGTCAGGGCTTCTTTAAGGTTGTTATGTACCTGCCGAATATCATCACTGCTGTATCTGTTGCAGCGTTGTTCATGCGTTTCTTCTCCAACTCCAACATGTGTTTGGTAAACGGCTTGTTGACATCCGCCGGAAAAGATGCCTTCATGTTTGAAGACAATGCGGCGTGGTCACGAGCAATCGTTATGTTTATTCAGACATGGTTGTGGTTTGGTAATACCATGATTATGATGATGTCTGGTATTTTGGGTATTAACCCGTCCCTGTTCGAAGCTGCTGCAATCGACGGTGCGACAAGTGGTCAGGTACTCCGCAAGGTAACTCTGCCGTTGCTGCGTCCGATGGTTGTTTACACCTTGATCACTTCCATGATCGGTGGTTTGCAGATGTTCGATATTCCGTTCTTGTTCCACACCAAGAGATCAACCATCAACAAGTATCTGGAAACAGCTGCTGTATTCGTATATAAGAACTTCCGTACCAGTGAAGATAAGGTACAGTATGGTTATGCCGGTGCGGCTTCCATCGTCCTCTTTATCATCACTGCAGTACTGGGTATTATCGTATTCCGGATGAACCGGGATGCTGATGAAGCTCGGAAGAAGAAGGAACGGAAGGAACTCGTTAAGGCTTATAAGCGGGAACAGAAGCTGGCAAAGATGGGAGGCGTGGACTAATGGAACAAGTTGGTGTAAAGGATAATTACAGACTGGTACAGAACTTAAAGTCCGCTGGATGCTTTATCGTTTGCATTCTGTTGACATTGGTTTGTTTAGTACCGTTGTACTTGATGATTGTAAATGCTTGCCGTGGTCATAATGCCATCCTGCAGTCGCCGGTATCGCTGATTCCGGGCAGCAACTTTGTTGAAAACATGAAGAATATCACCACACAGTCTCCGCAGTGGAATCTGTTTCGTGGTTATCGGAACAGCTTGATTATCGCAGCTGGTTCTACGATTTTGACCGTATTCTTCTCTGCAATGACTGCATACGGTTTGACTGTTTATCAGTTCAAGGTTCGTGATGGTGCTTACACGCTCATTCTTGCCGTTATGATGATTCCGATTCAGGTAACTTCTACCGGTTTCGTACAGTTCATGGTTGGCACACTGGGCTTGGCAGACTCCTTCATTCCGCTGATCGTTCCGGCAATTGCCGCTCCGGCAATCGTATTCTATATGCGTCAATATATGAAGTCCTCCTTCCCGTTGGACATCGTTGAAGCAGCTAGAATCGACGGATGCAGCGAATTCAGAACCTTTATTTCCATTGCAATTCCGATGATGAAGCCGGCAATTGCAGTACAGGCAATCTTTGCATTTGTACAGAACTGGAACAACTACTATACACAGAACATGATCTTGATCTCGAATGACAAGATGATCACCATGCCGATGATGGTACAGAAGGTACTGGGTCAGGATAAGAAGATTGACCTTGGTGCACAGTACGCAGCAGTTGCATTGTCTGTTATTCCGATTATCGTCATTTATGTTTGCTTGTCTCGGTTCATCGTTGGTGGCGTTGCCCTCGGCGGTGTAAAGGAATAATCAAACATTTCTATGTAGTACAACAAAAAGCACTGTGGATTTTCCGCAGTGCTTTTTCTTTTGTTTGGAAGCGTGTCTTCTGCATAAAAATAGGCAGCTGGGAAATATTTCCCGACTGCCTATTTTTTATGAGATTGCTTGTATGCCTTATGCTAAGTTGTGTTGTAATTTTGCAGCATGCAGCGTATTTTTCATCAGCATTGCGATGGTCATAGGGCCAACACCGCCCGGAACAGGTGTGATGTATCCAGCCTTTGGCTCTACCGAATCAAAGTCCACATCGCCACAGAGCTTTCCATCTTCCATGCGGTTGATGCCAACATCAATGACAATTGTCCCTTCTTTCACCATGTCCGCAGTGACAAACTTCGGCTTGCCGATGGCAACCACCAAAATATCTGCACTGGCTGCTAGTTCTTTCAGATTCTTCGTGCGAGAATGGCAGATGGTAACCGTTCCATTCTTTTGCAGCAGCAGCATTGCCATTGGTTTTCCAACGATGTTGCTTCTGCCGATGACAACGCACTGCTTGCCACTGATGTCAACGCCTGTGCTTGCAATCAGTTCCATGATACCAGCAGGCGTGCACGGCAGGAAATCATAGTCACCAATCATAATCTTTCCGACATTCACCGGATGGAATGCATCAACATCCTTCAGCGGAGAAATGGCATGAATGACAGCCTGTTCATCAATATGTTCCGGCAACGGCAACTGCACCAGAATGCCGTTGACCTTGTTATCTTTGTTCAAAACACCAATCAAATCCAGCAACTGTTCCTGCGTTGCATTTTCATTCATGCGGTATTCGTATGGATGAAATCCAACTTCTTCGCAGGCACGCTGCTTGTTACGAACATAAACTTGAGATGCTGGGTCATTGCCCACCAAAATAACTGCCAGCCCCGGCACGATGCCATGATTTTCTCGTAGTTCTTCGGTTTCCTTTTTGACCTCGTTTCGTACCTTTACCGATACGATTTTTCCACTAATCAATTTCGCCATGATGAAATGTCCTCCTATCCTCTCTCATTCATCATTTATCGTTTTCTTCTGGAGCATCTGTTTTTGCTTCGGAAGTTTCTTCCGGCTCAGAGGTTTCGTCCTCTGGCTCTTTTGCAGAATCCAACGCCACCGAGGCAGCAGCTTTTTTGCCGGATGCTTCTCGTTTTGCATCCAGTTCCGCCATCATCTGTTTGCAGGCTTCTGTGTTGCAGTAAAGCTGATAGTCCGAGCCCATCCGGCGAACCCGTCCGCCGATTACCAGCAGCAGAATCACAGACACTACCACGCAAATTCCAGCAATCAGCTGTGAAATTCGCATGTTTCCAATCACCAGACTATCTACTCGCAGCCCCTCGATGAAGAACCGCCCCAAACCATACCAACCAATGTACATGATAAAAATTTGCCCGTCAAACTTCCGGAATTTTTTTCCGCAGATGGCAAGTACAACAAACCCCAGCAAGCACCAGAACGATTCATATAAGAAACATGGATGTACTGGCGTTGCAGCATCCATGGTCTTCCCGAAGTTCTGATAAAAGATGGTTGTGGGATAGACATTGGTAATCCAATTCTGAATCGTTCCGCCAGTCATGCCGAAAATCGAGTTTGTGTTGCAGCCGAATGCTTCTTGATTGAAGAAGTTTCCCCAACGTCCGATTCCTTGCCCCAGCAGAAAACCAGCTCCACAGAGGTCTAACAGCGGCAGCAGCCGTACTTTTCGGATTTTTGCAATGATACATCCAACGACTAACGCCCCAATCAATCCGCCATAGATGGCAAGCCCACCTTGTCGCAGGTTGAAAATTCGTTTCCAGTCGCCAGCATAGTTGTCCCATTCTAAGATGACATAATAGGCTCTTGCCCCAACAATCGCCCCGATGATGCCACCGATGATAGCATCGATGGCACGGTCAGGGTGAATGCCGTAGGAACGCATATTGTGGAACGCATAAATCATTGCCAGCAGCAGACCGCAAGTAATCAGCAAGCCATACCACTGGATATCAATTCCAAAAATTTGAAAGGCGGTGCTGTCAACGTGTAGGTCAATTCCGAGATGGGGGAATTGAATTTCGTTTTGTTCTAACATCGTTTTGATTCGGGATTCCGGAGCGGAATCCCGCTCCTTTCTGTTTAATCCTGATTCTTCATAATGGAGAGCGTTGCCTGCTGTGGCAGCAGTTCTTCCCGCAACCAACGGTTTGCATCTTCAATTGTCAGGCTGGAAAGCATCGTGACAGTATCAAACGGTGCAACGCCGCTCATAGCGGAATTAATCATCAGGTTGGCAACGGCTTCTACATTGTTGAACTTCATGATCAGGTTGCCATAGGCATTCTTTCGGCTGTTTTCAAAGAGGGTTTCGTCTAAGCCGTTCTTTGCAGCTTCTTCAACTGCTGCAAAAATCCGTTCCCGTACAGCGTATGGGTCTTTGGATTCACCTTCCAGCATCGGAACAAAGAAATCATCGCCATTGAAAATTTCAGTCGAGAAGGTTTCATTGATTAAACCATCTTTCAACATACCCTGATACAACGGGGATGTGACATGTGTTAAAACTTTCAGAGCAAGCGTTGCCAGCAGTTCCTTCTTGAGATTTTCCAGACCAGATGCCGGCTTGCACTTATAGCCCAGTACAAACATCGTTGTGCCAATCGGTGCAGTTTCTACAGTTTCTGCACGGACAATCTCCATCGGTTCTTCTGGGAAGATGCATTCCAGCTGCATATCTTCGCACGGCTTCAGCAGCTTATCTGCCAATGCAACCACTTCATCTACCTTGCAGTTTCCGGCAACCGATAACACCATGTTGTGCAGGTTGTAGAAGGTGTGATAGCAGCGGTACAGCAGTTCCGGCGTAATCTGAGCAATGCTTTCAATCGTTCCGGCAATGTCGATTTTTACCGGATGGTGGTGGAATAAGCCTTGCAGGGTGTTGAAGAAAATCCGCCAGCCTGGGTCATCGTTGCACATCTGAATTTCCTGTCCAATGATGCCTTGTTCTTTTTGAACACTCTCCTTGGTGAAGTAAGGGGACTGCACGAAAGAGAGCAGGATTTCGAGCGATTCCTGATAGTGGGAAGAGCAGCTGAACAGGTAGCAAGTCTTGTCGAACGAAGTGAAAGCGTTGGCATTTGCCCCCGTCTTTGCGTAGAGGTCGAATACATCGCAGTCTTCATTTTCAAACAGCTTGTGTTCCAGATAGTGAGCAATGCCCTCCGGCACACAGCAGAAATCTTTTTCCTGCTTGGTCTTGAACTGGGTGTTAATCGAACCGTATTTTGTACCAAACAGGGCTTCTGTGGTGCTGAATCCCTCCATTTCGCTGACATAAATGGAAAGACCGCTCTTGTGCTGAATATGGGTGTACTGCTCGCCAATCTGCGAGCAGGAAATGCGTTCAATTTTTGTTTCTGCCATGATGTTACGCCTCCTCTTTCTTGGTATCCATGATATAGACGGTATCCAATTTCAGGGTACGGGCAGCCTTGGTAATGTCTTCCTTGGTGATGGCAAGATACTGTTTCAGAGAATCTTCCGGCGTGTGGTAGTTGTTCCAGTAGTAGCAACCCTGATACCAGTTGATATGCGAGCCTGGCGTATCTCCGATACCATTTAAGGTGTTGTAGATGCTCATTCTTGCGGATTCCAGTTCTGCATCTGAAATATCCCCGTTCTGAATGGCAGTCAGCTGTTCCAGAATGGCAGCCTTTGCCTTTTCCAGATTGTCATGTTCCACACCGCTGCTGATAATCATCGCTTGTTTTGGTGTAGAATAAGAGCTGGAGCAGTAGTAGCAGAGGCTCATTTTTTCCCGAACGTTGGCGAACAATTTCGAGGACGGCAATGCACCGAGAATATAGCTGACCATCTGCATCACATAGCGGTTGTCGCAGTCTGATTTCAGAACCAGCACCATTTTTGCCTGATTGACCGGAAGCGGTTCTACAACGGTAACAGGTTCTGCCTTTGCCGGGCTAGGAACGTGGAACGTGTAAGAAGGCACATTCGGGCGGTCAATCGGTGTCAGAGCTGCTTTCAGCTTTTCTAACAGCATTGGCTGAGATTCTGCACCGACAAAATAGATTTCAGCCGGAGCAGTATGCAGCACTTCCCGATATGCAGCAAGTGTGTTCTGCGGTGTCAATGCTAAGACATCTTCCTTTTTGCCATAACAGGAGAGGGCAGCCGGTTCATTCTGGAATGCCGTTTCCAACGCCTGTGCAGTGGCATAAGCACGCTTTTCATTGATTTCTGCTTCGATGGTGTCCAGCAAGTCTTTCTGCTTGGTCTGAAATTCAAATTCTGTGAAGCCATCTGCTACACAGTTCGGCTGAAGCAGGCAGGTCAGCAGCAAGTCTGTCATTTCCTGCAAAAGCGGTTCTTGATGCAGAGCATAGCGGTCAGCAATGGTGCGAACCGTAATCCCGCACGTCTGAAAGTCACCGAACTTGGTAACGCCAGACGTGAGCGAGATGCCATAGAGCGTATCCAGCTTTTTCGCCAGTTCTTCCATAGACGGATAAACAGCGTTGCTGGTGGTCAGCAGCGAGAAGGCAAGGGCATTCTTTGCAGCCGATTCCTTTTCCAGTGGATGAAAGAATTGAATGCGGAGAGTATTGGTTTTCAGTTTTGGGTCGAGAATTTCCGAGTAACCGATGGAATCGGTCAGGGAAATCCGGTTATAAGAAACAGGCATAATGTCATCCTTTCTGAAATGATGTGAAGCCGAAAAATCGGCATCCACTCCTATTATACCATATCCTGTTTGCAATTACCAGAGAAAATTGAAAATTTCCGCAGAAATTGCAGAGCAATTGAAATTGAGAAAACCTGTTTTCCCCTATGGTTTCGGTCTTTTTTACGCAGGCGTCATGAAAATATCATATTATCCACTTGAAATTCCAGAGGCGTTGTGATACAATAGTACGAATGTGACAAAAAAGAAATAGAAAGGAGTATGGTTATGTGGTTTCAGAATTTTTACGACACATTTTATAAATGTTTCATAAAAGAAGACCGGTATCAATTGTTGCTGGACGGCATCGGTGTAACCGTAAAGGTTTCCCTGCTGGCAGTGGTATTCGGCTTGCTGATTGGCTTTCTGATTGCCTTGTGTAATCTTTCTAACAAAAAGGGCATCCGACTGATTGGAAAGGTTTATACCGACATCATTCGGGGAACGCCAACGGTTACACAGCTGATGATTATTTATTTTGTCATCTTTGCTTCCGTGCACTGGCCAAAGTGGGTGATTGCTGCGATTGCATTCGGGATCAATTCTGGTGCATATGTTTCCGAGATCATTCGGGCAGGGATTCTCTCTGTGGACAAGGGACAGACGGAAGCAGGTCGTTCGCTGGGCTTAAACGGCAGACAAACCATAATTCGGATTGTCGTTCCGCAGGCTGCAAAGAATATTTTTCCGGCACTCTGCAATGAATTTATCACCTTGATCAAGGAAACGGCGATTGTTGGTTATGTTGGCTTGGTAGACATTCAGAAAGCCGGCGACTTCATCAAGACCTCTACGTATGAAGCCTTTATGCCGCTGATTGGAACAGCAATCATTTATTTTGTGATTATCAAGCTGCTGACGCTGGCACTGGGCAGACTCGAAAAGCGGCTTAGAAAATCAGAAGTTCGATAAGGAGGGGTCAACTGTGATTCGTGTAGAAAATTTGCACAAGTACTTTGGAGATTTAAAAGTTCTGAAGGGCATCAATGAGCACATTCAGGAGGGCGAAGTGGTTGCAGTCATTGGCCCATCCGGTTCGGGAAAAAGTACCTTTTTACGCTGCCTGAATTTGTTGGAAACACCAACAGAGGGAAAAATTTTTGTCGATGACGAACAAATCAATGCCCCGAAAGTGGATGTCAACCGCATTCGGCAGAAAATGGGCATGGTGTTCCAGCAGTTTAATTTGTTTCCGCATCTGACAGTCATGGAGAATCTGACGTTAGCACCGGTTCTGTTGAAAAAGATGACCAAGGAACAGGCTGTGGAAAAAGGCAAAGAACTGTTGAAACGGGTTGGTCTGGCAGAAAAGGCAGAATCCTATCCGAATCAGCTTTCCGGCGGTCAGAAGCAGCGAATTGCGATTGCAAGAGCACTGGAAATGAATCCGGAAATCATGCTGTTCGATGAACCAACTTCTGCTCTTGATCCGGAAATGGTCGGCGAAGTATTGGATGTTATGAAAGACCTTGCAAAATCCGGTATGACCATGGTTGTGGTTACACATGAAATGGGCTTTGCAAGAGAAGTGGCAACTCGGGTTCTGTTCATGGATCAGGGGATTGTCATGGAGAGCGGAAAGCCGGAAGATGTATTCGGCAACCCACAGAACGAAAGAACCAAGCAATTTTTGAGCAAGGTTCTTTAAATAGGAAAAAGGAGATTGAAAATCATGAAGAAGTTTACAAAAGTAGTATCGCTGATGTTGGCAGCCATTTTGATGATGGCACTCTGCACCGCTTGCGGCGGCGACAGCAAGAAGGATGATAGCACGATTACATTTGGTACAAACGCAGAATTTCCGCCGTTTGAATATGTAACCGCAAAAGGTGTCATCGGAGAATTTGACGGCATTGATATGGCAATTGCAAAGCAAATTGGCGAAGATAACGGCATGGAAGCAAAGATTGAAAACATGGAATTTGATTCCCTGCTGCTGGCACTGGAAAATGGTCAGGTGGATGCAGTCATCGCTGGTATGACCATCACCGACGAAAAGAAAGATGCAGTTGATTTCTCAAAACCGTATTACACCGCAAAGCAGGTTATGATCGTCAAGGAAGATTCTGACATCCAGAAGGCTTCTGATATGGCAGATAAGAAAATTGTTGTTTTGCAGGGCTTTACCGGTGAAACTTGTGTCAATGAAATGGGATACAAGTACGAATCGTTCAAGAAGGGTACAGAAGCCATCATGGAACTGGTCAACGGTAAGTGTGACGTGGTTGTCATCGACTCTGCAACCGCTGAAAAGTATGTTGAGGACAATGAAGGTCTGAAGATCGTAGAAGACAACGATGCATTTGAAGCTGAAGAATACGGCATTGCGGTCAAGAAGGGCAATACCGAACTGCTGGATAAAATCAATAAGTCTTTGGATAAGATGATGGAAGATGGAACGATTTCTGAACTTTCCGCAAAGTATGCAGAAAGCAGCGATGCAGAATAACATTGCATTGTAAAAAACAAAAAATATCAAAGGCTGGCAGAGAAAAGCGTGGTTCTGTCAGCCTTTTTCTGTTGACAGAACTACAGAAAAACGGTATAATAAAAGAAAAATAAGTGCTTACAACAGTGCAGAAAAGAGAGAGAACATGAAAACAATTACCGTACACGCTAGTCATACTTATCCAATCTATGTGCAGCACGGATTGCTTGCAGAATGCGGAACATATATTCGAACCGCAACCAAAGCAGCAGCTCTTGCTGTCATTACCGATGATACCGTAGAAAGCCTTTATGGAGCGGCAGTTGTTTCTGCTCTCCGGAACGCTGGATTTCGGGTGGAAATCTTTGTATTCCCACACGGCGAAGCCTCGAAGTGTGCGGAAACCTTGCTGCAAGTCTATGATTTCCTGTGTGAAAAGCAGTTTACCCGTACAGATGCCATTGTTGCTTTAGGCGGCGGCGTTGTCGGCGATCTTGCTGGTTTTGCAGCAGCGACCTATCTCCGTGGCATGGACTTCATTCAGATTCCAACCACATTGCTGGCACAGGTGGATTCTTCTGTGGGCGGAAAGACTGCCATCGACCTGAAAGGCGGAAAGAATCTGGTTGGTGCGTTTAAGCAGCCAGTTTGCGTACTGTGTGACCCAGATACCCTGCGGACATTGCCGAGTGCGACATTCTCCGATGGAATGGGAGAAGTTGTGAAATACGGCATGATTCGGGATGCAAAACTGTTTGAACTGCTGGCAGCACACAATCAGGAAACCATTTTCTCTGTATTGGAAGATGTGATTTGCACCTGCATTTCGATTAAACGGGACGTTGTAGAGGCAGATGAATTTGATACTGGCGAACGGATGATTTTAAACTACGGACATACCCTCGGCCATGCCATTGAGGGCTATTATCACTATGAAACCTATTCTCACGGTAGTGCAGTTGCCATTGGAATGTGCCTGATTGCAGAAAAGACTTGCACACCGGAACAGACTGCTGCTCTGAAAGCGTGCTTGCAGGCATATCATTTGCCGACCTCTGTTCCTGTTCCAATTTCAGATTTGCTGCCGTTCTGCGGTGTCGATAAAAAGCGGGCAGGCAACCAGCTGCGGTATATTGTCTGCGAAACACCGGGCAAGGCAGAAATTCGGACTGCCTCTATTTCAGAGTTCGCTGTATGGATGGAGGAACAGGCATGAATATTCAAGTAGAACCACGCACTTTGAGTGGAACGGTTTCCATTCCGGCATCCAAAAGCATGACACACCGCATGTTGATTTGTGCTGCTCTGGCAGAGGGAACATCTGTGATTGAACACGTCAGCTTTTCCAAGGATATTACAGCGACAATGGAAGCCCTGTCAGCGTTGGGGGCAGACTTTGAAACGAATGGAAGTACGATTACCGTAACGGGAATCCATCAGGTTGCCACAACACAGACAGCAGAAATGAACTGCTGCGAAAGCGGTTCAACCCTGCGGTTTTTGATTCCAGTTGCAGCCGCTCTGGGCGTTCATGCAACATTCCACGGACAAGGCAGACTGCCGCAGCGTCCAATTACTGCCTATGTACGAGAACTTTCCAAGAACGGCATTACTTTTGATTATCAGAACACCATGCCGTTCACGATTCACGGACAGCTGCAAAGCGGAACGTATTATTTAGAGGGCGATGTTTCCTCGCAGTATATCACGGGTCTGCTGTTTGCATTGCCGCTGTTGAAAGGGGATTCAGAAATCATCATGCTTTCTCCGTTGCAGTCGAAACCCTATGTGGATATGACGATTGCGTGCATGCAGCAGTTTGGATTTGTGGTAAGAGAAACGGAGCAGGGTTATTTTGTCCCTGGCGGACAGCGTGCCCACGCTTGCAGCGGAACGGTGGAGGGCGATTATTCGCAGGCTGCCTTTTTTGCAGTGGCGAACGCCATCGGTAACCAGATTACAATGACCAACTTAAATCCGGATAGCGTGCAGGGTGATAAAATCATCATTGAAATTGCAGAAAAAATGTGTTATAATAGAAATAATCACAAGCCGGCGTGCTTTACATTGGATGCAGCAGATATTCCGGACTTAGTGCCAATTCTGGCAGTTTTGGCAACATTCGGAACGCATCCGTCTGAAATTCACGGAGCAGCTCGTCTGAAAATCAAAGAAAGTGACCGCTTGCAGGCGACCGCAGATTTATTGAATCGGCTGGGCGGACAAGTTACGATTTTAGAGGATGGCTTACGCATTCAGCCAGTAGAACGGCTGCACGGCGGAAAAGTTGACAGTTATGGCGACCACCGCATTGCAATGTGTGCTGCAATTGCAGCAACACGCTGCACCGCTCCGGTGGTGATTCAAGGCGGAGAATGTATTGAAAAATCTTATCCGCAGTTTTATGAAGATTATAATCGATTAGGAGGAAATGCCCATGTCATCGTTTTGGAATAACCGGATTTCCATTTCTATTTTTGGGGAATCGCACGGCACGTCTATCGGCGTGGTGATGGATAATTTACCGCCGGGAGAATATATTGATATGGAAAAGGTGCTGCAATTTATGGCAAGACGTGCACCGAAAAAGGACGGTACGACCACCCCAAGAAGTGAAAAGGATCTGCCGCAGGTGCAGTCTGGTATGTTGAACAATCGGACAACGGGCGTTCCACTTTGTGCCATCATTCAGAATACAGATACCCGCTCAAAGGATTACAGCAACCTCGAACGGCTGCCTCGTCCGGGTCATGCCGATTATACCGGAGCAATGCGATATCGTGGCTTTCAGGATGTTCGGGGCGGCGGCCATTTCTCCGGCAGACTGACCGCACCGCTGTGCTTTGCAGGGGCAATCTGCGGGCAGATTCTGGAACGGCGTGGCATTTATACCGGTGCTCATATTGCAGCCATTCACGGCGTGGAAGATGATGCATTTTCAGAAACAGACGTTTCCAGAGCCGATATTTTGGCAGTACGGGAAAAGTCGTTTGCAGTCATCAACGATGCACAAGGTGAAATCATGCAGGAGGACATCCGCAACGCTGGCAAGGGCGGTGAATCGCTGGGCGGTCTGATTGAATGTGCGGTTGTCAATATGCCGGCTGGCGTTGGTTCACCGATGTTTCAGGGACTGGAAAACACCATTGCACAGCTGATCTTCGGCATTCCAGCTGTAAAGGGCTTGGAATTTGGTGCTGGTTTTCAGGTTGCAGAGATGGTGGGCAGCCAGAACAATGACCCATTCTATATGGATGAAAACGGGCATGTTAAGACAAAGACCAACCACCATGGCGGAATTTTAGGCGGAATTTCTTCTGGAATGCCGATTATTCTGCGAGTTGCCATCAAGCCGACTGCTTCGATTGCAAAGCCGCAGGAAACCGTTGATTTCCGGGCAGGAACAAATGAAATCTTACAGATTCACGGCAGACATGACCCGTGTATTGTACCGAGAGCCGTGCCGTGCGTAGAGGCAGCTGTCAATCTTGCATTGCTGTCCCATATGATGGATTATCCGCACTTTTAAAAACCGCATGGATTGGAGGGAATCGAGATGCAGGACGAAAACTTAATGAAAATGTCGCAGATTGCAACACCGCCACTCATGGACACCCATATGGCGAACATTCTGATTTGCTGTTTATTAGACCACTTAAAGAAACCCGTTACCCCGACACAGCTTTATGAGATTGCCGTAGAAACGGAAATCATCAACTATTTTTTCTATCAGGAATCGATTACTTACCTGCAAAAAAATGGTTCTCTCCAACTAAAGCAGGACGAAAACGGACAAGACTGGTATTCCCTGACGAAAGTTGGAGAAGAATGTGCCAAGGAACTGAAAGAATACGTTGCAAAGCCGTATCGGGATAAAATTATCAGCGAGGCAAAGCAATATTTCATTCGGGAAAAACGGCGGGAGGAAGTCAAAATCTCTTATTTGCCATTGAAAAAGGGTTATCATGTACAGGTGCGGTATCTGGATTTACAGAGCGACTTAATGGACTTGAAACTCTATGCACCGGACATGAAGCAGGCAAAATATCTGGGCACGCAGATTATGCGAAACCCAGCGAATTTTTACGGAAAAGTGTTGGAAGCCGTTTTTTCCAACAAGGAAGAAGTGAAAAAACAGCCGCCGCAGCCACCGAAAAAGAAAAAATAACCTGCCTTTTGTGGAAAAGCAGGTTCAGAGAGAAGATAGAAACCGCCCTGCCGAATTCGATTATTGGAATTCGGCAGGGCGGTTTTGGTTGTCGTTGCAATGTGATTTATGCAAAAATCGTCTTTTGTGCAGCGGATACAATGATGTCCGCACAGAGAGGGATGCCCAGTGCACCACTGTTCAGGCAGAGTGTGTAGTTTTCCTTGTCATACCAGTTTCCGCCGGTGTTAATGCTGTAGAAAGTTTCTCTCCGCCGGTCAGACTTCCGCAGGGTTGCTTCTGCTCGTCTTGGGTCAACCGAGTATTCTGAAACTGCCCGATTTACACGGGATTCCTGGTCAGCATAGACGAAGGCACTCATCATATGTTCCATATCCCGCAGGATGTAGCTGGCACAACGACCAACGATGACACAGTCGCTCTTTTCTGCCAGTTCCTTGATGATGTTGGTTTCAATGATATAAACCTTATCCGACAATGGCAGATTTTCCTGAATCGAACGGGTTGGGTTCGAGGAAAGCATCAGCGTATACAAAAAGCTCTTTGGTGCAGCTTCTTCTGCACTTGCCAGATAATCCACCGATACGCCGCAGCGTTCTGACGCCATCTCTAAAATTTCACGGTTGTAGAATGGAATCCCGAGTTGTTTTGCAACCAGTTCGCCAACTTCTCGACCGCCGCTTGCATATTCTCTTTCAATTGTAATAATTCGATTGCTCATTGTTCAATGGCCTCCTTCTGCCGTTTTTTCTATTTTCTTATTATACCATATTTCACACGGAATTGCAGATTTTATTTGAAAGTTTTCCAAAAAATCTACGTTTTTCACAACAATCCGCAAACTTTTTTGTGAACATTTCTAATTATGCTTGCAGTGCCTGCATCATGGCATCAATAATAGACGGTGCATACCAAGTCAAATCTTTCCGGTTCAGCAAGCCAAATTCGCTTTCTGTACCGTTGTCCCAGACAAAGCAAGTAATGCCGTGTGCTTTGGCACTCTTTACATAATATGCATAGTACTGTGCCCGTATGCTGGTATTGTTTTTGTTGACTGCACCGAATTCATCCAGCAGAACGGGAACGCCCTTGCTGATGAAGGTATCTTCCAGATACTGAAAATTGGTGTCCAGTTCCTGCTTGTCGGCATCGCTGCCCCAGTCGGAACGGGTATCCTCTGTTCCGCAGAAATCCCACGGAGCATAGCTGTGAATAGAAACGGCAATGTGTGCATCATCCGGAATCTTGACAGCACTGACAGCTTCTTTGGTGATGGACTGTGCATGAGAACTGATAATTAGGGTTCGGTCTGCATTCAAGCCACCCGTTGCCCGAACGGTGTCAATGAATGCCTGATAAAGCTGATTGATGACATCTCGTTCTTCTGATGTGCCGCCGCTCCATTCCGTTGCAGAGCCAATGACACGAGGTTCATTCATGCCCTCAAATACAAGATGGTGGTCGTAGTCGCCGAATCGTTCACAGAGTTGTTTCCAGATGGAAGTAAGCTTTTCGGTAACAGCAGCCTGTTCGCTGTAAGTCGGGTGCAGCCACAAAGCATCATCATGATGGACATTCAGAATAACATATAAATTATCATCTATTGCATAATCGACAATTTCCTGCACTCGATTCAGGTAATCCGCATCAATGGTGTTATCAGCGGAAAGGTGTTCGCCCCAGGTGACCGGAATCCGAACGGCATTGAATCCAGCATCTTTTACGGTGTCAATCATTGCTTTTGTGGTTTTCGGGTTGCCCCAGCCGGTTTCATTGTCGCTGGAATTGGTGTTGTAGCTATCCAGTGTGTTGCCGAGATTCCAGCCAACTTTCATATCTGCCACAATTTCCGAGGAACTCATTTGATTGACTTCTTCAGAGGAAACCGCAGCAGCCCCTTCATTTTTGACGGCTGTCTGTGCTTCTTTCTTCTTTTTGGTGTCGGATTTTTTCACTGTTCCGGTGGCGTTGCTGTATCGAACAGAAACTTTGTCCAGTGTAACAGTTGCCTGATCACTCCACCAGTAGCCCAGCATCAAATCACCCGTTGGGTCGATGTAATCCTGAATGGATTCCGGAACGATCCACGTCAGAGAAACAGAAGAATCCTGCGTAAAGGTGACAATATTTCCGGTCTGATACCAATTTTTATCGGTTTCCGCATCGCATCCGCTTGTCAGCGAAACGCCAAATGCCCCCGTGAATTTTCCGAGCGAACCGCTGCTGCTGATGTCAAAGGTAACAGTCTGTAAGCGGTCGTCCTTGTCGATGAAATCAGAGAGCGGCAATTTTACTTGCTTGTCAGTGTCGCTGCTGTAATCCAGTGTAGCAGCTGGACTGCTTTCTGAAGTGCCATCCACGGGAACTTCTGCGGTGCGAGTATAAGTGCAAACAATGCTGCTCAGCTTCAGCTGTTGCAAATCGCTCCACCAGTAGCCAATAAGCACATCGCCGTTTGCGTCAACATCTGCTGCAACATCTGTCGGAACATTCCAAGTGATTTCTGCATAAGCACCGTTGACATTCTGTTCAAAGTCATCGGACTGATACCAGTTTTTATCGGTTGCTGTGGCACTATCTGCCTTGACAGAGATCCCGCATCCGCCTTTATATGTGCCCATGTTGGAAACGCCATCCGGAGCGTAGAAGATAAAAGTAAAGGATTGAATGACATCGCCATCCTGTACGAAGTTCTCCAGTTTGGCTTTATAGGTGTTGTCTGCATCTCGGTCTAACAGGACATTTAAATCGTCCAGTTCTGCCCCCAGCGTACTGGAAACCGTTTCTGTTGGGCTGATGTGGGTTGTAGTTGATTCTGTTGCTTCGGTTGTTTCCGGAGCAGTGGTTTCTGCATCTGCATTTGCTGTTGTTTCTGCCTCTGTTGCTGCTGTGGTCGTCTGTGCAGCAGAGGAAGCAGAACTGCTGGATTCCTGTTTGTCGCTGCATCCTGATAGTGCTGACAGTGTCAGAATACCAGCCAACAGAATAGAAAGCATGGATTTTCCGGGTCGTAAGTTCATGATTTGACATCCTTTCCTGTTGGAGAAATTCCATTGATGGGCAGTTATTTGGATTCTGCCGCATCGGTTGGATTTTCTCGATTTTTGAATACGAACAATTTGCTGAAGGCATAGTTCACCAACAAAATAATTACCTGTGCGGCGATGGTGACCAGATATTTATTCCAGCCCAGAATACTGATTCCCAGTACACTGATGCCCCAGTCCAAGAAAAGGGAAGCCCCTCTTGCGGAGTAGAACGAGATGAATTCTGTCCAGAAAGCTTTTTTGGTGTGGGTTTCACTCTGGAATACATATTTCTTATTGGTAAAAAATGCAAACGTCACTGCACAAATCCAAGAGAACACCGTGCAGAACGTAACGGAAAGCTTGCCCTCGCCCAGAAAATACATGGGGACAAGTTTGGTAATCATGGAAACCAAGGTTGTCAAAGCCCCATAAAAGCAGTATAGCAAGCCTTTCTCATATTTAAAATAGATATTTTGAAGAGGTTTTGGCAAATGCTTGACCACCCATAAAATCAATTGATTCATAAAATCACGCACACCTTCCTAAAAAATTTTTATTTTTCTTGAATTTAACTTGCCAATTTCCAAAAAATATGGTACGATAATGTCATACATTTTATCAAAAACATGGAGGAACTTGAATGATTGTCATCATTATCATCTGTATTGTGCTTTCTGCGTTGTTTTCCAGTTCAGAAACAGCGTTTGCAAGTGTCAACAAAATTCGCCTGAAATCTATGGCAGACCAAGGAGATAAACGGGCATTGAAAGCCCTGCATATTGCCGAACACTATGAAGATTCCCTGACGGCTATTTTGGTCGGGAACAACATTGTAAACATTGGAGCATCTTCTCTGGCGACGGTTGTCTTTACCCAGTGGGTCGGCAGTGCTGGTCCAGCAGTTTCCACCGTTGCCATGACCATTCTGGTTTTGATATTCGGGGAAGTGCTTCCGAAATCCTATGCAAAATCCCATGCGGAGAAATTGGCGTTGTCTGTGGCATCTGCACTTTCTGCATTTACTATCATCATGACACCGTTTGTGAAAATCTTCGATTTATTATCCCGGGCATTGAAGCCGAAAACAGAAGCTCCCAGCGTGACCGAGGACGAATTGAAGTACATCATTGATGAAATCGAAGAAGAGGGTGTGTTGGAAGAGCAGGAGAGCGATTTGGTTTTGTCTGCATTGCAGTTTGATGAAACTACCGTCAACGACATTTTGATTCCAAGAGTGAAAATTGTTGGCGTTTCCAGCGAAGCGACCACCGATGAAATCTGTGAAATGTTCCTGCACAGCCATTTTTCCCGATTCCCAGTCTATGAAAAGAGCATGGATAACATCATTGGCATGATTACCAGTCGGGATTTTTTCCGGTTGGAGCATGGTATGTTCCATTCTGTTTCTGAAATCTTGCAGGATGTCATTTATATTCCGGCAACAAAAGCCATCAGCGACAGCCTGAAAGAAATGCAGCGTTCCAAGACGCATATGGCAGTAGTTGTTGACCAATACGGCGGAACAAAGGGCATTGTAACCCTTGAAGACATCATTGAAGAACTGGTTGGGGACATCTACGATGAGAGCGATGAAATCGTTCATGAATTTGTCCGTACCGCTCCGCATTGCTATACGATTGTAGGAACATTCAGCATCAGCGATATGCGGGATGCATTGGACGAAGAAGATATTCCGTCCCAGATGCCGGAGGCAGCGTCAACCTCCGTTGGCGGATGGGTCACAGAACTGTTGGGGCATATTCCAGAAGTAGGAGAAACGGTTCAAGTTGGAACATTTCAGTTTCAGGTTCTGGAAACCGACAACCAATCTGTTACAAAAATCGCCTTGCAGGTATCTCCGGAACAAAAAGAAGAACCGAAAGTATAACCATCTCTTCTGTGTATGGGGAAAGCAGACCGCCGTCTATTGGGACGAGGGTCTGCTTTTTTATTTTTTCTTGTACTTCAGCAAAATCAATGCTGTGAGCAGGGTTGCCACAATTGAAACGACAGTTGGAAACCACGTATGTTCCGCAAACGGCAAGTCCAGCGTATTCATCCCGTAAAAGCTAAATACCATCGTTGGGATTGCCAGAATGATGGTGACAATGGTCAATTGCCACATTACGATGTTGACATTGTTAGAGATGACCGAACTGCACGCATCCACCATGTTGGCAAGAATGCTGGAATAAATGCTTGCCATTTCTTCCGCCTGTTTTAACTCAATCAGAACATCTTCCAATAAGTCTTGGTCGTCCTCATAGAGTTTCATCAGTTTCCCACGCAGAATTTTATTCATGGTTGCATCATTGGATTTGAGAGAGGTGGAAAAATAGACCAGAGATTTTTCCAGCTCCATCATTTGCAGCAGCTGTTTGTTCTTGACTGCCTTTCGCAGTTCCCGTTCCAAGGTGTTGGAAGCCTTGTCGATTTGTTTCAGGTAGACCAGATAAGTAGAAGTCAGCTGCATGATTAGCCGCAAGACGAATTGTGTCCGGAAACTGGTCTGAATATTCCGAAGCCGTCCGTCGATCAGGTCTTCAATCACCTTGTTGTTTCGCAGAGAAATCGTAAAAACCAACTGGTCTTTGATGATAATACTCATTGGCATGGTGTAGAACACCAGTGTATCATTTTTTTCAATCTCTGAAACAGCGGTGTCAATGATAATCAGGGTCTGGGTGTCTTCTCGTTCCACACGGGAGGATTCTTCTTCATCGAGTGCGGACTTGATGAAGTCGCTATCCAGACCAAATTCTTCAATCAGCATTTTTCGTTCCTGTGCCGTTGGGTCAACGACAGAAACCCAGCTGCCAGGCTCTGGTGTACTGCATTCTACCAGATGATTTTGCACGGTTTTATAGTAAGAAATCAAAACGATTCCGCCTTTCCGCAAAGGCAGAACCGTTGAAAAGATGCGGCTTCTCCTTTGCAATCTTATTTTTGATCTTGCATCCATCGTCGGGGATAAGGATCCGCTCGCATCACTGATTCCTCCAAACTATTTTTGATTGGTGTTGACAACACCCTTTCTATTATAGCAAAGTTTTGCTCGAATAGCAAGGGTGGAATGTTACTTTTTACTTGATTTTTACCAAATGCCCAGAATGAAACGCATAAAAATATAGGGATTTTTACGCCATGCCGAGAAATTGCTCGAATAATGCCATCCATTCCCGTACCCAGTAAGTTGGGATGAGAATGCGTCTGGTTTTCCCGCTGACCGACCAGCTTTCCAGCCCCAGTTCTGTCGCCATGCGATGGGCACGGTATTGATGAAAGCCATCCGTGAGAATGGTAATCCGGTTGGGCAGCCCTTGTTGCTCCAGAATCTGCTTGCTGAACAACAAGTTTTCATGGGTATCGGTGGAACGGTCTTCCATGAGAATCCGGTCTGCTGCAATGCCGGCAGCGGTCAGGTAGGTTTTCATTGCCTGTGCTTCGGAGATGTCCTCGCCCGTTCCCTTTCCGCCGGAAACAATGCAGGGAATATCGGGGTGCTGTTGTAAGTAGTCCTTTGCTGCCTCTAATCGTCGCTGTAACATCAGACTGGGAACAGTCCCCTTGACTTTGCAGCCTAAAACAACCACAGTGCAGGGCGTTTGTGGGGGATTCTGATAATATTGCACCATCTTGACGGAACAGAATCCAGCGAATGCAATGCCAGCGGTCAGGAGCAGGGCAAGAATGCTCAACACGCACTTTCCGCAGAGGTTGCCCCAGATACGGGAAAGCAGCTGCCCGAAAGGGCGGTGAAAGAGCGTCAGTAGAAAACAAATTGCTGAAACCGCCATGCCGAACAGATTTCCAGCGTTGAAAATCCGCAGAAAGAGCGGTGCAAAAAATACGAAGAACAAGCCAAGTTCCAACAGCAGCAGAACATCATAGAGTAGCGTCCGAATGGATAGGGTCATCATCAATCCCTCACTTTAAGATGTAGTTGGTAATGCCGTTTTGCAGCCCGAAACTACGGGAAGCAATCCGAGCGTGTTTGAAATCTTTTCGCACCAGTTTTTGCAGGGCTTGCCCACTGTGATAACCGTGAATCACTTCCACTTCTGTAACGGTTTTCGGGCAGTGTTCCAAGACTTGTTTCAGCTTTGCCCGTGCCTCTGCAACAGAAAGCTCGTGCAAGTCAACAGTGATAACATGACGGGGGCGAATATCAAAAGAAGTGGATGTTGGCATTGGCTTTGGTTTGGATGGGTAGCGTTTCACTCTGGATTCGCCTCCTTGACATCTGCCGCCAGCTGTTCCGCCTCTGCATAAGATTGCAGCTGATAACATCTTGCCCGAAAAGCAGCTGCTCCATGTAAACCGCTGATATACCAAGCAGCGTGTTTGCGAGCCTCTCGAATGGCAAGTTCCGGCGGCTTTCCATCGGCAAGCTGCAAAATCAGGCGGATATGATAGAGCATAGTGTCCATTTTTTCGGAGAGGGTCGGCTTTTGGTAAGGCGTTCCAGCCATTGCCGCTGCAATTTCAGAAAAAATAAACGGGTTTCCATAGCTGCCCCTGCCGACTAGCACCAAATCGCAGCCTGTTTGTTCATACATCTTCAAGCAGCTTTCCGCATCGGTCACATCCCCGTTTCCGAAAACAGGAATCGAAACCGATTCTTTCACCTGCCGGATGATTTTCCAGTCAGCTTTGCCGGAGTAAAGCTGTGCTTTGGTTCTGCCATGAACGGCAACTGCTGCCGCTCCAGCTTGTTCCATTTTTTTGGCGAAGGAAACCGCATTGCGGTCGTTGTCATCCCAGCCAGCCCGGAACTTGACGGTAATCGGAACGGGTGAAACAGAAACCGCTGCCCGTACCAAATCCGCTGCGAGGTCTGGCTTTTGCATCAATGCCGAACCAGAGCCGGTTGTAATGACTTTATGAACCGGACAACCCATGTTAATATCAATCCAGTCCGGCTGATAGGGCAGGACAATTTGAACTGCTTTTGCCATGAAATCCGGTTCGCTGCCGAACAGCTGCAAGCCCATCGGGCGTTCTGCATCTGTAATCGTGCAGAACTGAGCAGTTTTCGGGTCACCGTAGCAAAGCCCTTTTGCAGAAATCATTTCGCTGACCAGCAGGGCAGCTTGATGTTCCTTGCAGAGGATCCGGTAAGCACGATCGGCAACGCCAGCCATAGGGGCAAGTCCAGCGGTACGGGGCAGCGTCAAATTTCCCAGTTTGATGGTTTGTTGCATGGAGTTCCTCCTTTTATTGTGGGGGTCGGGTCATCAGTACCGCACCTTCGTTCGGATTGGTATAATAGCGTTTCCGGAAACCAACCTGCTGATAGCCTAGCTTTTGATAGAGGGCGAGAGCAGCGGTGTTGTGTTCCCGTACTTCCAGCAGAAACGGACAAGCTGGAAATTGAGCGTGTGCCGTTTCCAGCAGCTGTTGAGCGATTCCCTGTCGCCGAAATTCTGGAGCAACAGCAATATCATCTACACTTTCTTCATCGCCGAGCCGCTGTAAAATCAAGTAGCCTGCCAGCGTATCGCCTGCCATTGCAGCAAAGAGGGTGGTATTTGGCTGTGAAAAAGCAGCCTCAAACAGGGCAAGCGACCACGGGTCAGGAAAACAACGCTGTGCAAGGGCAGCCGCTGCGGGCAGCTGCTCCTGCGAGAACGGGAGAATTTTAACCTTTTGCATCATACCAGCTTTTTCCCTTCTTTACTTCCACGGTCAGCGGAACGGCAAACTGCACAACGTGTTCCATTTCTTCTTTCAGAATCTGTGCAGCAAGGTCTGCCTGCTGTTCGGGAACTTCCACAATCAGTTCATCGTGCACCTGTAAAATCAGCTTTGCAGCTGGGCATTCTTCCTGCAACCGATTGGAAACGTGAATCATAGCAATTTTAATGATGTCAGCAGCCGTTCCCTGAATCGGGGTATTCATGGCAATACGTTTTCCAGATGCCTGAATCATTTTGTTGGACTGCCGGAGTTCCGGAACAGGTCTTCTCCGCTTGAAATAGGTGCTGACATAACCCAGTTCCTTGGCATGTTCCACCGTTTCTTCCATGAATATTGCAACACGTGGGTAACGAGCAAGATAGTTTTTGATATACTGGTCTGCCTGTGCGACAGAAACGTGAATATCCTTGGAAAGCGAGAATGCACCAATGCCGTAAATAATGCCGAAGTTTACCGCTTTTGCAGCACTCCGCATGGAATCTGTGACCATTTCCGGCGGCAAATCAAAGACCTGTGCAGCGGTTGCCGTGTGAATATCTGCACCGTGTAAGAATGCCTCTTGCATAGCAGTGTCACCGCAGAGATTCGCCAAAATTCGCAATTCAATCTGGCTGTAATCGGCATCCAACAGGACATTGCCAGCACCAGCAACGAAGAACTTCCGCATATTGCTGCCGAGTTCTGTCCGAACTGGAATATTCTGCATATTTGGTTCAATGGAAGAGATTCTGCCGGTTCGGGTTTCTGTCTGCTTGAAACAAGTGTGGATTCTGCCATCTGCGGCAATTGTTTTCTTTAAACCGTCAATGTACGTCGATTTCAACTTGGAAACCTGCCGCCACTTCAAAACGTGGTCGACAATCGGGTATTCTCCTCGCAGGGATTCCAAAATTTCTGCATTGGTGGAATAACCCGTCTTGGTCTTTTTGCCATGCGGCAATTTTTGTTCGCCGAAAAGCACATCTCCCAGCTGTTTTGGAGAGCCGATTTTGAAAGAATGTCCAGCTTCATCATAGACCATTTGCTGTAATTCTTCCATCTGTTCGCTGAGGTATTTGCCGAATGTTTCCAGTCCGTCTACATCAACCAAAACACCAGCTTGTTCCATTTCTGCCAGAACACGGGTCAATTCCAGTTCCATTTGATACAAGTCGGTCATGTTCTGTTCCTGAATTTCCTGTTCCATCGCATCACAGAGTGCTGGCAGGGCAACCAATGCCGCCAAATCTTCCAGAGCTGTATCATAGAGAACGTGGTAGGTGACACTCAGACGGGCAACTGTATATTCAGAAGAAGCCGGATTCAGCAGATAGGCAGCAATTTCACCATCTGCAACGAGATTGTTCAGGGCTGCTCCCTGTTGCATCATGTAGCGATAATGCGGCTTTGCACCAAAGGTTCGCTTTGGAATGACACTGCCCAAAAATGCAACAATCAAAGCTTCATCTGTGGTTTCATAGATGGTCTGTTCCTGTAGGACTTGCAGGCGATGTTCTGGAAGGTTCAGTTCATAGCAGAGTGTTGGTAGGTCGGTTTTCCACTGTTGAAACAGGGTATCGGTCAGTGGTTGTTGTTGAATGGCAATGGATGGCGTTATGGCACAGGAGAGCGGTTCTTCTTCCAACTGGTCAGCAGCTGCTTCCAGATGCAATTTATCCAGTAACTTCACCATTTCCAGTTCCATCAGCAAATCTCGCACTTCTCTGGCATGAATCGGCTTTGGCAGATAGTGTTGCAATTCTGTCGGAACGGGGGCATCTTTTACAATCGTTGCCAGCCATTTGCTTTCCATTGCAGATTCCTGTCCGGCAATCAGTTTTTGAATTGCCATTTTGCTGACGTTCAGTTGATGAATGTGGTCATAGACGTTTTCCACAGTGCCCCAGCTGCGAATCAGCGTAGACGCAGTTTTCGGGCCAATTCCGGAAACCCCAGAGATATTATCGGAGGCATCGCCCATAAGTGCCTTCAAATCAATCATAGAGATGGGATAAAAGCCGTATTCCTCCCGAAACCGCTGTACGGTGTAATCAATATCTTCCCGATTGGTGACGAGTCGAACAGTCACATGGTCGGTGATGAGCTGTAAGGTATCCCGGTCACCGCTGAGAATGGTGCAGTCATTTCCCTGTTCTTCCATTGCCTGAGCGAGTGTGCCGAGAACATCGTCCGCTTCATAGCCAGGACATTCCACAATCTGCACACCCAGCAGGGTCAGCAGTTTTTTCAGATACGGCATCTGCATTGCCAGTTCTTCCGGCATGCCTTTTCGGTTTGCTTTGTAGGATGATACTTTCTGATGGCGGAAGGTTGGCGTGTGAACATCAAATGCCACAGCGATGGCATCCGGCTGTAATGCGGTGACGTGCTTTAAATAAATATTCATAAAGCCAAAAATCGCATTCGTATAAATTCCCTTGTGATTGGAAAGCAGGCGAATGCCATAAAAGGCACGGTTCATAATACTGTTTCCGTCAATTGCTAATAGTCGCATAATTTCCTCCATATTGGTTCGCTTGGGTTGCTGAGCGAACTGGTTTGATGATGGGGCTATCTGTTTTTTTACAGCAGAAACACCCAGTATCATTTTAGTATAACACTGTTTCAAAAAAAAAACGATACAAAATTTAAAATCTATGGTAAAATTAAATCGCATATTTCTTTTCAAAGCACAAAGGATGGGAAAAGATAGTTGACAAATGCAGGACACTACGCTACAATAAAAAGATACCGAACAGTTATTTTTCAGAGAGAGCAGGTGCTGAATTGATTGAGATACAACAAGTTTCAGAACAGAAAAAGCAATACTTGCCCTTGTTGCTGCTGGGTGATGAACAGGAATCCATGATTGACCGCTATCTGGAGCAGGGGACACTTTATGTGATGCAAAAAGCAGGCAATCCCATTGCAGTTTGCGTGATTTTACGGGCTTCTGAAACAGAATGGGAAGTGAAAAATTTAGCAGTTGCCGTTTCGGAGCAGGGAAAGGGTTATGGACGCAAATTCTTGCAATTCTTGGAACAGCAGCTGGCAGGAACAGCAGAATGGCTGATTCTGGGAACGGGAGATAGCCCCAAAACCATCCCGTTTTATCAAAAATGTGGATTTGTGCCGTATCGCCGGATTCCACATTTCTTTTCAGAACATTATGACCATCCCATTATAGAAGATGGCGTTTTGTTAGATGATATGGTTTATCTGCGAAAATCGCTTTCCAGATCGACCAGTGAATTTTAATGATATTAAAAAAGGATGAGATGATAATTATGATGAAGCATATTGTAATGTTCAAATTTCAGGCAGAGGCAAACGGAAAGACGGCAATGGAAAATGCAGCGGCTGCAAAGGAAAAGGCAGAACAGCTGCCGGCACAGATTCCGCAGCTGAAAAAGTTGGAAGTACGGCTGAACAGCCCGTCCGCAGACCCGACCAACTATGAATTTGCCTTGATTTGTGACTTTGAAACAATGGACGACCTGAACACTTATCAGGTACATCCGGCACATGTTGCTTTTGGACAGTTTATCAAGCCGCTTCGGGAAGCACGGGCGTGCATTGACTACGAGTATTAAGAAAAAATAGGATACAAGCATACAAATGAGGAGGGAAAATGCCATGCAAATCCGAACGATGCAGATAGAAGATTATGATGCTGTTTTTGCTCTGTGGAAATCCTGTTCGGGTATGGGGTTGAATGATGTCGATGATTCCCGTTCCGGAATTGAACGGTTTTTGCAGCGAAATCCGGAAACCTGTCTGGTTGCCGTGGAAGAAACGGCTATCATTGGGGCGATTTTGGTGGGAAGTGATGGCAGACGAGCCTACATCTATCATACCGCAGTTGCACCGGAACGGCAAAAGCAAGGCATTGGTTCGCAGCTGGTACAGGTAGCGAAAAAAGCTGTGCAGAAAATCGGCATTGCAAAGATGGCATTGGTGGTATTTTCTCGCAATCAAAGCGGCAATGCATTCTGGGAAAAGCAGGGGTTTTCTGCACGGGAGGATTTGACTTATCGGAATCTCGCCTTGCAAGAAATGATCCGAATGGATACTTGACTAAAAAAGGAGATTCTATGACAGAAGCAGCGTTGCAGGAATTTATAAAGCGAGAATTTCCAGCAGAGATGCTGGTGACAGAAGTTGCAGACAAATTGGATACCATGCAGGCACATCCAGATATTGAACAAATTCGCACTTGGTTTAACAATGTTTTATTGGATGTGATCACACTGGATTATTTGGAGTATTCAGAAAACAGAGGGAATTTTTTAAAAGAAACATCAGTGCAGTTGTTTTTCCGGAATACAGAAAAATTGCCAAACAGTACTTATTTTCAAGCGATTGCTCATTTTTTTAAGGGGCAGTATGAAAAGAGCTTGCGGCTGGTTCGAACTGTGATGAAACGGGATGCAGAAGAAAAGCCATATGACTTGCAGAAACTGGTTTATTTTTATATCGTTCCGTTTAAAAATGCGTTTCCCGGTTTCTGGCAGATGGTTGTATTGCAGCTGAAACAGTCCGGTGCAGAGCAACTTGTCATTGAATATGCCGAACTGGTTCGGGATTATTATTTCGTTGCTACAGAGGAAGAAAAATGTTTGCTGCTGACTGGCTTTTTGCAAAGCCATTCGGATTCTGTGATTGCTCATGAACTGCTTGGAATGACTTATGGCAGGATGAAACGCTGGAAGAATCAAATCGCCTGTCTGGAAACCATCGAAGAACAGCCCTGTCTATTCACAAAAGCCTGCATCAATTTTCAAATTGGCTGGGCATATGGGAAAGAAAAAGACTGGAATCAGGAAGAATTCTATTACCGGAATTGTTTGAAATTAGAATGGGATTATCCATTTGCAAATAATAATCTGGCATATAGCTTTTATCAGCAAAAACGATATGCAGAGGCAAAAGGATTGCTGGAATTTTGTCTGGAAAAGGAATTGGATTTATCCTGTGCAGCGAATAATTATGTGCGGGTTCTGCTTGCAATGGGCAATGGAACAGCCGCACGTTCTTTTATCAAATCCGGAGCATATCCGGTTTCTAAATCGCTGGTCAAGCGGGCAGAAACGGCGAAAAATCGGCAATCAATTGTTTTGTCGGCAGAATCCGTAGAGCAAACCAAAACAGGTCTGCAAAAGAAACCGCTCGAAAAAGCAGAACAGTTTTCCAGTGAATGGATATTGGAAGAAGAATTGACTGCTCGCATCGAAGCTGGATTTCCAGTGTTCGGGAAACAGCTGCATCTTTATCGGCAGAAGGGCGAATACGGCAGGCAGTATATCATTCCAATCGGTCGGCTGGATTTATTCTGTGAAGATGCTGACGGAAATTTATATGTGATTGAGTTGAAGAAAGATGGCGGATATGGGGATGCCTATGCACAGCTCGCTGCTTATTTGGATTGGTTTCAGAAGAGCAAACGATTTTCCAAGCATTCTGTATCTGGAATCCTCTGTGTCAATCATCCCAGCCCGCAATTATTGCAAAAAGTGCATGCAGATGCAAGAATGCGTCTGTATGAATATCAAATCTCTTATACAGAACGATGAGGAGAAGAACATATGCTCATTTTAGGAATCGAAAGTTCCTGTGATGAAACAGCTGCCAGCGTGGCGGAGGATTACACCAAAATCCGTTCCAATGTGGTTGCATCACAGGTCAAAGAACATCAGTTATATGGCGGTGTTGTACCGGAAATCGCCTCTCGGCGACACTGTGAAAACGTCCTGCCTGTAGTACAAAAGGCGTTGGACGATGCACAGGTTACACTTGCCGATTTAGACGGCATTGCGGTTACATATGCTCCAGGTTTGATTGGGGCGTTGCTGGTTGGTGTGAACTTTGCCAAAGGGTTGGCACTGGCAACCGGAAAGCCCTTAGTTCCCGTACATCACTTAGCCGGACACATTGCAGCGAATTATATTGCCCATCCGGAATTGAAACCGCCGTATCTCTGCTTGGTGGCAAGTGGCGGACACAGCCATATTGTAGAAGTTTTGTCCTATACCGAATTCCGAATTGTTGGCAGAACACGGGACGATGCAGCTGGTGAATGTTTTGATAAAACAGCCCGTGCGATGGGATTTCCGTATCCAGGCGGCATTCACATTGACCATGCTGCACAGGAGGGCAATCCAGAGGCATTTCACTTGCCCCGTCCAAAAGTGGAGGGAAATCCCTATGATTTCAGCTTTTCCGGCTTAAAGACCGCAGTTGTGAATCTGTTGCACAATGCCTCCCAAAAGGGGCAGACCGTTCCGACTGCCGACTTGGCAGCATCGGTACAGAAAACCATTTCTGAATTGCTGACCACGCACACCATGCAGGCAGCGAAAGATTTGGGTTATCAGACCATTGCCGTTGCTGGCGGGGTTTCTGCAAACAGCGGTGTTCGGGCTGCCATGGCAGCAGCCTGCGAAAAGCAGGGCTGCAAGCTGTTTGTACCGCCGCTTTCACTGTGCGGAGATAATGGGGCAATGATTGCCTGTGCTGGCTCTTATGCGTATGCAGCTGGCGTTCGGGCGGATGCTTCTTTGAATGCCTATGCAACGATGTCGCTGGAACAGCCAACCTTTTAATTTTTGACATTGCAAAAAATCTGAAATTCTGGGTACGCTAATCAAACGGGAATCGGAAAACGACAGTTTTTTTGGAATTGTTCATCCACGGAGAACAGCCGTTTGCAAAACATGAACAAAGACTGAATTTCAAATGGAATTTCCCGAAAACCGCTTGACAAGATTTCCGGTTGGAATTATAATAAAGGGGAGAAGAAAATTTTTCTTCTCGCCGCCGGTTTGACCGGTGGATTGATATATTAGGAGGTATTACCGATGGCATTGACAAACAACAAAAATGTTCTGGCATGGGTTGACGAAATGGTTGCTCTGACCAAGCCGGACAAGGTCGTATGGATCGATGGTTCCAAAGAACAGCTGGATGCACTGACAGAAGAAGTTACTTCTCTGCCGGAAGGCAACCGGGATAAGATGTATAAGCTGAATCCGGAAAAGCTGCCGGGCTGTCTGTATCACAGAACGCTGCCGAATGATGTAGCAAGAGTAGAAGACAGAACTTTCATCTGCACCAAGAAGAAGGAAGATGCAGGCCCGACCAACAACTGGATGGCTCCGGACGAAATGAAGGCAAAGCTCGTTCCGCTGTATGACGGCGTTATGAAGGGCAGAACCATGTATGTAATCCCGTATTCTATGGGTCCGATCGGTTCTCCGCTCGCAAAGGTTGGCGTGGAACTGACTGACTCCATCTATGTTGTTCTGAACATGAACATCATGACCAGAATGGGTAAGCAGGCATTTGAAAACCTGGGCGATGTTTCTAACGACTTCGTTCGTGGTCTGCACTCCAAGGCTGACGTTGATCCGGAAAACCGTTATATCGTACAGTTCCCGGAAGAAAACACAATCTGGTCGATCAACTCCGCTTACGGCGGTAACGTTCTGCTGGGCAAGAAGTGCTTCGCTCTGCGTATCGCTTCCTTCCAGGGTAAGAACGAAGGCTGGATGGCTGAACACATGCTCATCTTGGGCGTTCAGAAGCCGTCTGGTGAAACTGTTTATATCACTGCTGCATTCCCGTCTGCTTGCGGTAAGACCAACCTGGCTATGCTGATTCCGCCGGAAGGCTATCAGAAGGCTGGCTATAAGGTATTCACCGTTGGTGATGATATCGCTTGGATGAAGCCGGGCAAGGATGGCAGACTGTATGCAATCAATCCGGAAAATGGTTTCTTCGGTGTTGCTCCGGGTACCAACGAAAAGTCCAACCCGAACGCACTGGCTTGCACACGCAAGAACACCATCTTCACCAACGTTGCTCTGAACAATGCAGACAACACAGTTTGGTGGGAAAAGCTGGATAAGAATCCGCCGGTTGATGCAACCGAATGGAAGGGTGCTAAGGTAAATGGTCCGGAATTCGTTGCTGAAGTAGACGAAAAGACCGGCAAGAACAAGACTCTGGCACATCCGAACTCCAGATTTACTGCACCGGCTGAAAACTGCCCGTGCATCTCTCCGGAATTTAACAATCCGGCAGGCGTTCCGATCTCTGCAATCATCTTCGGCGGTCGTCGTGCTTCCACAACACCGCTGGTATATCAGTCTTTCGACTGGACACACGGCACTTATATGGGTTCTGCTGTTTCTTCCGAAACAACAGCTGCTGCAACTGGTGCAGTTGGCGTTCTGCGTCATGACCCGATGGCTATGAAGCCGTTCATCGGTTACAATGTAGGCGACTACTGGGCACACTGGCTCGAAATGGGCAAGATCCTGGGCGACAAGGCTCCGAAGATCTTCAACGTTAACTGGTTCAAGCAGGACGAAGAAGGCAACTTCCTGTGGCCGGGCTTTGGCGACAACATGAGAGTCCTCGACTGGATCATCAAGCGTTGCGAAGGCACTGTAGATGCAGTTGAAACTGCAATCGGCTATCTGCCGAAGAAGGAAGACCTGAACCTGACTGGTATCGAAGACGAAGTAACTCCGGCTGTTCTGGACAAGCTGCTCGCTGTAGATACCGACCTGTGGAAGAAGGAAATCGCAGAAATGCGGAGATATTATACAGAAGACATCGCAGCAAAGGGCGGCAAGGTACCGGCTGAACTGATGGCTGAACTGGATAAGATTGAAGCAAGACTGAACAAGTAAGTTCTTTCTCGGAGTAATCCGAATCTATGAAAAAAGCAGACCGCTTTGTGTGAAAACACAGGGCGGTCTGTTTTGGTTTATGGGAGAATCGTAAATTCATGTTGAAATTGTACGGTGCGGAGCAGGCTGTTCCAGTCCTGTTCCTGATATAGCTTGTAACATTGCTGCCGCAGACAGGCTTCCAATTCGATGACATCCGCTTGATTTTTCTGAATGGTTTCCCGTTCGGCAGCTTCACAGGCAGCTTCTAACCGCTCTCGCAGGGCAACTGCATTTCCGCTCCCTTGAATGGAAATCGAAACAGTTACAATGGGAATGCCATTTGCGGTGATGGCGGTGTATCTGGTCGAAGCACTGGTAATGAGAAAGTCGCTTGCTTGACCGTCTGTCGATAAGCTGACCCGTTCTGGATAGTTGTTGCCCCGCAGCCAGCACAGCCCTTGAATGGCATCATTGGAGAGCGTTTGTGTGCTTCCATCTGAATCCATCAGCACCATCGAAAAGCCGTTGGTAATCCGAAAGGGCAGCAGAGCCGTTTCGGAGGAATTGCAGCGTTCTTTTAGAATCGAAAGCAAGTCTGTTTTAGGCATACGTCCGTTTTGTTCTTCCTGTTTCAGGCTTTCCAGCAGGGTTTCTGTGTTGACTGCTGCAAGCGAGCGAGTGGTATAGAGCAGCTTGCAGCCTGAAGAAAGGCGATATTGCTGTAACAAATCTGGAAGTTGCTGTAAAAATTTTGGTTCTTGCAGGGCGAGCAGTTCCAAATGTCCCAAGAAAAGGGACTTTCCAGCTGGAATTTCTGCGGATTCCAGTGCAGCGGAAAGCGTGCTGCCACTGCCGGAACAGTCTGCTTCTTCGGACTGAAAAGCGTGCAGTTGAACAGTTGGGTAACGATAGTTGGAGAGTTCCAAGGATTGCAAATACAGGCGGTCTTTGACCTGCGTTGCAGAGCAGCCGGAACAGCAGAGTGAAAGACACAGCAACAGCGAAAGCAGCGATTTTTTCATAGCTGGTATTTCCTTTCTAAGTGATTCGATTTCAACAGCCGTTGTGGAAATCGTGAAATCCGATGGAAATTATGTGGATTCCTGTTTTTGTGGAGCGGGTTCAGGTGGGTCTAATAGCAGTAAACTCCATGGAACGCATACGGTTAATAGTACAATCGGAACAATATACCACCAGCTGGACGAAAGCCCTAAGATTCCGATTCCAACCGCATGCCCCAAGATAATTAGCAGGCAAATGCCATTCCGGAAGCGAAGTTTTGGAAACGCTTCGCCGAGCAGATGGGCAGATAGCGTTGTGAAGAGCGTCAGCCGTAAAATGCAGAGCAAAACAAATACAATCAAATAGAGAGCATCTGCCCGTTGCGTGCGGAATGGCTGCGAAACGCTGGCAATCGTGAAAAACGGATAAGCTGCGTGTGGCATAAAGCTGCCTAAAATCGTAATGCCTAAAAATAGTACAAAAAACCAGATGCCAAACGAGAACCCGAAGAAACGAAATGTGCTCCGAATGGGCTGTTTTTCCAAAAATCCTAATAGCAATACCAGAACGGGAAGTTCATCTGCTAAAGAGAGATGTTGTAGAACACTGCTCCAGATGCAGCTATCCGGCGAAAAGGCGAGGTTTTGCAGGTGAATGGAACGGTATCCGCCTAAGAGCATGACTGCCAGCGTGAGCAGGAGAACGCCAAAAGTCAGCGTGCTGCTGCGGGCAAGCGTTTGAATGCCCAGTGTAGACGTATAGAAGCAGATTCCAGCAATTAGGGCTGCTGCAAGCAGGGCATTGTGTACCGGAAGGGAAAGGCTGCCGGAAACGCTCCAGAGTTGTACTACAGAGCGACCGCCAGCAAGCAGCAAATAATAGCAAAAGAACAGCGGTAAAAATTTATGTCCCTTGCAATGGGCTGCAAGGCTGTCTGTTCGGCGAGTCAAAAGAAATGCTGGAATGCAGAGTAAAATTTGCAGCCCGATGGAAATCGCTGTGCCAATGAGCTGCTCTAACGTAAACGGAAACGCTGCACACATCACAGAAAAGGCAGCCGAAAGCGTTAAAATCATCGTCAATTGGCTGGGTTGTAGTTTGGCTGGTTTATTCATGATACTCCTCCACCGTAAAATTACCAGACTGCATTGCAGGAAAATCTGCACGGTATAAAATATCCCGCATGCCACGTTTGCGGAACGGTGCAACGGGGGCAGTCAGTGGAAATCCATGGTTTTGAGCGGCACAGATATGAAAGAGAACCGCTGCTCCCAACAGGCTAATACCGAACAGTCCGCCCATACCGCCAGCTAAGACAAATGCTAGTCGTAGAATGCTAATCGGCGGATTCAGGTCAGGAATGACAAATCCTGCAATGACGGAAATCGCCGTGACGGTCAGCATTGGTGTGCTGATCAAACCGGAGGAAACGGCTGCGTCCCCGACAATCAAGCCAGCAACAATGCTCACCGCTCCGCCGACCGCCTGCGGCAATCGTAGCCCAGCCTCCCGAATGATTTCATACACCAATAGAATGCCGATGGCTTCAGTTGTCAGGGAGAGCGGAGCGGTTTCTTCCGATTCTGCCAATATGAGCAGCAATGTGCGGTTGAGCAGTTCCGGATGATGCAGGGCGATTGCCACATACAAAGCAGGCAGCAGCAGGGCAACCAAGAACGCTGCATATTTCAGCCAGCGGAGAAAGGTTGCATAATAGGGCTTATAGCAATAATCATCCATCGACTGAAAGCTTTCGTTGAATAGCTTTGGAATCATGAGGGCAAATGGTGTGCCGTCAATCAGGATGCCAACACGCCCTTCTAATAGCTTTGCACAAAAAACATCTGGACGCTGTGTGGTGCTGATGGTATCGAAGAGAGAGGGGCGGCTGGTTTCCAAGAATGGACGAACATAGCCGGAAGAGAGAATGGACTCCAGTTTCATGCTGCCCAATTGCTGCTTGATTTTCTGAATCAATGCCTGTGGCACACGATCATACAGATAACAGATACAGAGGTCTGTCTGGCTTTTATCTCCGTAACAACCAAGTTCCAGCTTGAGAAATGGCGACTTCATCCGTCGGCGAATCAAAGACATATTGGTGCGGACAACTTCCACAAATCCATCTTTTGCCCCGAAGATATTATTTTCACCAGAGGGCGTTGAAACGCTGCGTTTGTCGTAACCTTGCACCCCGAAAACCAACGCTTTCGGGCAGCCATCTAAAACCAAAACCGCAAAGCCGGAGTTTAAAAAGCGAAATAAATCCCGATAGTTCAAAGCCTCTGCACGGTCTGTGGAAAAGAGTTGGTGTTTCTGGATGTGTTGAAAAATCTGTTCGGCTGTGGGATGTTCCAGTTGAATCTCGACAATGGGACGTAAAATCAATTCTGTAATGGTGCTGGTGGAAAGCATACCCTCACAGCAGAGTAGGGCTGCTGGCAGACCGCTCAATACAAATTCATTCACCAATAAATCGGAACTATTGTGGGCAATTTCCCGAATCCGCTGGAGATTTTGGGAGAGTTTCGGCAGGATGTGTTCTTTTGCATATTCATTCAAGGTGGAAAAGCTCCTTTCAATTCAAAATGCTGTCCATAGCGTGCCCCGAAAATGGGAATTTATGTAGAAAGCGTTTGCGATTGGAAAAAGAATCATCCTGCCATAAACCTGTATGAAATTGCTTGCAATTTGTCGTTATCTCTGTTATAATAAAGATAATCAGACTCGTTTTTTTCGAAAGAGCGAGCACAAGAAAAAAATATCATAAAGTGAGGATGTAAAAAAATGGAGAACCAACCGTTCCAGCAGAAACCAATTTCTGCCCGTAATTCTGGACAGCAGCGTCCGCCACAGCGACCAACACCCCCAAGAATGCCGCAGCGGCAGCCGATTCAAACGCAGCGACCGCCACAGCAACCGCCTCGGCAGCCACAGAATCAAAACCCGAAAAAGAAGAAAAAGGGTGTCGGCTATCGCAGACGGAGAAATGCACTGCTGATTTTGTTGGCATTGATTATTGTAATTGTGCTGATTTGTACCCGTTGCAACAGCTGCCGTTCTATTTCCAAGGGCGATGGCGTGCAGGTCAATGCACCAACAGAAGTAACGACACAGGATGCCAGTGCAGCAACAGAAGCTGCATCTGATGCAACCGAAGCTACAACCGAAGAAACTGCCAAGAGCGGAACGGTGCATGTTGTCGCTGCCGGCGATCATTTCGTGCAGACTTCCGTTTATAACAGTGCTGCTGCTCATGCAGAAAATGGCGAAACCTATAACTTTGCCTATGTTTACGATGGCGTAAAGGATTTGGTCAACGGCTCAAATGCAGATTTGCGGATTATCAATCAGGAAACTCTGATTTGTGACAATCCAGATATTGAAATCAGCGGCAGCAACTTCAACTTCAATTCTCCGCCGGAAGCTGGCGAAGCCATTGTAGACTTGGGATTCAATGTCGTTTCGATGTGTAACAATCACCTGTTGGATAAGGGCGTAGAGGGCTTGACCTCTTGTATGGATTATTGGGACAGATTGTTGCAGGAACATTCCGACCTGCTGACCTATGGCGTTTATCGGGATGTAGACGACATGAACAACATTCGGATTAAGGAAGTAAACGGCTTAAAGGTTGCTTTCCTGGCATATACCGAAAACATCAACGGTTATACCGTTCCGGATGATTCCACCATTCAGATTACCTTGACCACACAGGACGATGTGATTCAGGAACAGATTGAACGGGCAAATGAGCTGGCAGATATTGTTGTGGTTTCCGCACACTGGGGCGATGAAGATACCTTTGAAGTACGGGATGGCGTCAAGGCACAGGCACAGAACATGATTGAATGGGGTGCAGATGTCATCATCGGTAACCATCCGCACGTTCCGCAGACCATGGAATACATTACGCGTTCGGATGGCACACAGGGCTTTGTGTTCTATGCAATGGGGAACTTTGTTTCTGCACAGACCTTTAACATCAATCTGATCAGCGAAGTGGCTGATTTTGATTTGGTATACCACGAAGAAGACAAGCAGGTAACGGTAGAAAATGTACAGGTTCATCCGATTATCACACAGTATGATGATGGTTCTTTGTCCAATCTGCGATTGATTGCGTATAAGGATTATACCGAAGAATTGGCGGAAGAACACGGTTTGCCATATGCCATGTCCGGAGAATACGGTATTTGGAATATGGACAAAATCAAGGAAATCATTGACACTGCCATTCCAGCAGAGTTCCAGAAATTAGACTAATCAAAAACAAATCAACGCCGCCGTAAGGTGTCCAGCATACAGCAAAAAACTGTCGGGATGCATACGGCGGCATTGTATTATTGAATTGAAAAAATTGCAATGAAAAGGAGTAAGACGATTATGCCACATCTTTATTTTGTCCGGCACGGACAGACTATTTGGAATGTTGAAAACAAAATTTGCGGTTCAACCGATATTGCCTTGACACCGTTGGGGCATGAGCAGGCAATTACAGCCGGAAAACTGATTTTAGAGCGGCAGTATCCCATTGATGCCATTTTGTATTCGCCTTTGATGCGAGCAGCCGATACGGCAAAACACATTGCAGAAGTGACCGGCTTGCCAGCGTTTGCAGAGCCACGGTTACGGGAGCAGAATTTCGGCAAGTATGAATCCACTGCACGGGATGGAGCAGCCTTTCAGCAGGCAAAAACGCAGTTTGCGAACCATTACGAGGGCGGAGAATCCATGTTGCAGCTGGCACAGCGGATTTATAATCTTCTGGATGAACTCTTGCAGCAGGAAAAGAATTATTTGTTGGTTGCACACAATGGCATTGCTCGGGTCGTGCGGTCGTATTTTCAGGATATGACGAATGAAGCATATGCAAAGTATGGCATTGGCAATTGTGAGGTGTTACAGCTTGTTTAAAAAATCAAGGGGAATGTGTTTGCTGGGTGGTATCAGCTGTGCCGTGCTTTGCAGCAGTCTGATTGGCTGTCGATTGCCGATGGTTGCAGAAACCGTGGAAATCAACGGGAAATCTTATCGAACGGGTTTTTATGGCGATTGTTATTTGATGGATGATTTACCGCTGAGTGGTTTAGAATACGAACTGGATGAAATCACCTACCGGGCATTACAGCATCCGGAATTTGATTTGTGGTATAACGGTTCGGATTCTGTCATGTACTGTGCAGAAGATCAGTGGGAGGCGGCAAAAACATACTATGCAGACGACCAGCAGTATCTTTATTATTGTTCGGTTGGTGTGACGATCAAAGATCAGACTGAGCCAACGATCTATGATATTTCTGGAAAAGTGGATACACAGAAATTCAAGGAGTTGTTGGAATTTGGAGAGGGGAACGAATATATTCCGTTTGCCTATGGAAAAAACAGTGAGCAGGAACGGAAAACCGTTACAATGCCCTTGCCGGATGACAAACAACGATTGATTTTTTATCGGGAGAGCAAAGACGGCTGTTTCTGCTCTTATCGGGGAAGTCATTTTTATGTGGTGGACGGGCAACTGTTTCTGACCTATCAATATCAACCAAAGGAATGGATTGCAACGCCTGTTCCGGAAGCATTGTCTAATTATTTCTGCGAACTTGCAAAAGATTTCGATGAAATCAACAAAGAAACTGCAACAAACGAGGGAAAATCAACGAAAAGTTAGAATTGCAGGAAATGTCTTGCAATGGGAAAAAGAGTGTGCTATAATAGTACCAAACCTGGGGAAGAAAAATAAAACTGGTTTGAAAAAGAGAACTGTGGGTGTGATTTTTTAATTGAATTTGCGGTTCTGATGATAAAAAAATCCCCCAAAGTGCTGGAACACTTTGAAGGATTTTATCAGTTTTGGAATGTATTTCGGATATTGTTTTATATGCTTGCTATTAATATCCTCGGAATATTTTCCGCAGGGTGATCCATACCACCCAGACAACAAGTCCAATTAAAATCAGCTGTACCATTTTATATACCCCTCCTTAAAATTATCGAAGTCCATACTTTGTAACGCCTACTACAAGGATAATCAATACAACAACCCCCATAATACCCATGTTCTTTTCACCTCCGGTTAAAATAAAGAATCTGGTATTTACCAGTTCTTGTTTTTTCAATGATTTTCTTCCTTTTCTTTATTATAACACTGAAAGTTATTCTTGTCAACCCTAAAAGTGCATTTTAAAGAAAAATGGCAGACCGATTGCAAAAAAATAATGGATGATACTCAGAAATGGGCATCTTTTTAACATCCATTGGAACAGAAAAGAGGAATAAACGATGTATGTACCTTATACAGAACGATATGCAGTCATGGCATACCGCCGCTGCGGAAAGAGCGGTTTAAAATTGCCGGAAGTATCTCTCGGCTTGTGGCATAATTTTGGAGATACAAACACCTTAGAACATATGGAGGCAATCTGCAAGGCAGCGTTTGATGGCGGTATCACGCATTTCGACCTTGCAAACAACTATGGCCCACCGGCAGGGGCTGCGGAGCAGAACTTCGGAAAGATTCTGAAAACCCTGTTTGCCGGCTATCGGGATGAGTTGATTATCAGCACAAAGGCTGGATTCGATATGTGGGAAGGTCCTTACGGAAATTGGGGTAGCCGGAAGTATCTGCTTGCCAGCTTAGACCAGAGTCTGAAACGGATGGGGCTGGAATATGTCGATATTTTCTACCATCACCGTCCAGACCCAGAAACACCACTGGAAGAAACTATGGGAGCACTGGCACAGGCAGTACAGAGCGGAAAAGCGTTGTATGTCGGGCTTTCCAATTATGATGGTGCAACTATGCAGCAGGCGTGTGCCATCCTGAAAGAATTGCACTGTCCGTTTGTCATCAATCAAAACTGTTATTCGATGCTGAATCGTACCATTGAACAGAATGGCTTGTTGGATGCCTGTGCAGAGGAACAGAAAGGGTTGATTGTATTCAGTCCGCTGGCACAAGGTTTGCTGACAGACCGTTACTTGCACGGCATTCCGGCAGACAGCCGAATGCGGACAGACGGACGCTTTTTGAATGAAAAGCAACTGACACCAGAACGCTTGCAACTTCTGCAAAAATTGCAGGCAGCTGCACAGGCAAGAGGCCAGAAGCTCGCACAACTTGCAATGCACTGGATTTTGCGGCAGCCTGCTGTGACCAGCGTTTTAATCGGTGCATCAAAACCAGAGCAGGTACAGGATGCCTTAGAAATGGTGCAGCAAGCACCGCTCACAGATGCAGACATTCAGGAAATCGAACAGATTCTGAAAGCAAATTGATTGTAAATCGTTCCAAAGATGCATAAAAGCCCCATCGCCGTGCACACTAAAGGCGGAGGTGTTTCGTGTGAAAAAAGGAACGATGAAAGAAAAGCAAACCAGCAAGTACAAAGGATTTTATACCGCCATTGGTATCAGCATTCTGATGATTGGTGCAGCCTGTGTGTATGCCTATCAGGTGACGATGGAAACCAATCAGACGTTAGAGAATGAATTGTCCCAGACCGCAGAAGAAACCCAGCCGACGACCAACTTTATTGCAGAAATCTATGATGCCGTTACGACAACGCAGCCGGAATATGATGCGGTTGCGAAAGTCAAGACAGATGTTCCCGTAGAAACGACGACAGAAGCGGTAGAAGAAACTGAGCCGCAGGAAGAGTCAGAACCAGAGCCGGAAGAAACAGAAGAAGAAGTGATTTACTCCCATATGCTGATGATTCCGGTAGATGGAGAAGTTGCCCAGCCGTTCAGTGATGGGGAACTGGTGAAGTCGCTGACAACAGGAACATGGCAGACGCATAACGGCGTAGATATTCTGGCGGAACAGGGCGTTCCTGTTCGGGCAATGGACAACGGAACGGTTGTGGAAGTTGTCAATGACCCATTGTGGGGTATCTGCGTGTCTGTTGACCACGAAAACGGAATTGTCAGCCGATATTGCAACCTGTCGCCAAATGTTGGCGTACAGGAGGGCGACACCGTAGAGAGTGGGCAGACGTTGGGAACAGTTGGGGATAGTGCCGATATTGAAAGCAAGATGGAATCCCATTTGCATTTTGAAGTCACCAAAGGCGGGGACTATATTGATCCCTATGCCTATGTGCAGCATGGATAAGCATTCTAAAACCAACGAGAAACACAAAAGCACCGATTTTCCAGCTACAGAAAATCGGTGCTTATTTTTTATGGATTCATTCGCAACAGATGTGAATTTGTGAAGTTATTCCGCATCCGTTGCCTTCGGGGTTTCCTTGATTTGAATGCCCAGAACGTCCAAACTTGCGGTGTCAACCGGAGCAGGGCACTCGCTCATCAGTTCGCTTGCATTCTGAACCTTCGGGAATGCAACTACATCTCGCAGGCTTTCAGCTTGCAGCATAACCATTGCCAGACGATCCAGACCAATGCCCAAACCACCATGCGGCGGTGCACCATAGTGGTAAGCTTCTACCAAGAAGCCAAACTTTGCTTCGATTTCTTCATCGGTCAAGCCCAGAGCCTCGAACATCTTCTGCTGCAATTCATAGTCTGTGATACGAATCGAACCAGAGGACAATTCTGTTCCGTTCAGAACCAAGTCAAATGCCTTTGCAATGACCTTTTCCGGATTGGTGTCCAGATACGGCAGGCATTCATCCATTGGCATGGTGAAAGGATGGTGCATCGCAACCCATGTTTCGGTTTCGTCATCCCATTCAAAGAACGGGAACTGTGTAATCCACAGGAAATTGAACTTGCCAGCAGGAATCAAATCCAGCTGCTTTGCAACCTGTAACCGCAGAGCACCCAGAACTGGCAGGGTTACCTTGTCCTTGTCTGCAACGATCAGAACCACGTCACCTTGTTCGCAGCCCAGTGTTTGCAGGATGGTTTCCAGTCTGCCTTCCGGCAGGAACTTTGCGAACGAGCAGGTCGGCTTTGCATCGTTCCAGCGGATAAATGCCAGACCCTTTGCACCAATGCCCTTTGCCTTTTCGGTCAGCTTGTCGATTTCTTTTCTGGTCAGGGTTTTTGCTGCCTGTTTTGCGACGATTGCCCGAACACTGCCGCCAGCTTCGATGGCAGAACGGAATACTACAAAATCCAAATCCGAAACCAAATCGGAAATATTCTGCAATTCCATGCCGAACCGTGTATCTGGCTTGTCTGAGCCGTAGCGTTCCATCGCTTCCTTGTAGGTCATTCTCGGCAGCGGAGTCGGAATGTCCATGTTCAGCACCTTTTTGAACAGGTACTGTACAAAGCCCTCAGTCATCTGCAAAATATCTTCGACATCTACAAACGACATTTCCAAGTCGATTTGGGTAAATTCCGGCTGACGGTCTGCACGTAAGTCTTCGTCACGGAAACATCTTGCAATCTGGATATAACGATCCATGCCGGCAACCATCAGCAGCTGCTTGTAGATTTGCGGTGATTGCGGGAGGGCATAGAATTTTCCGTTGTGCACACGGGACGGGATCAGGTAATCTCTAGCCCCTTCTGGGGTAGATTTCATCATCATCGGAGTTTCAATTTCGATGAAATCGTTTGCATAGTAATATTCTCTGGCAGCCTGTGCGATTTTGTGCCGCATAATCAAATTTCTTTGCAGCGGAGCACGGCGTAAATCGAGATACCGATACTTCAGACGCAATTCTTCATTGGTCTTGGTTTCATCCGAAATGGTGAACGGCGGTGTCTGTGCCTTTGAGAGCACACGCAGTTCTGTGACCTTAATTTCAACAGCACCGGTTTTCATATCGGTGTTGACGCTGGCACGTGGGATGACTTCCCCTTTTGCCAGCAGGACATATTCGCTGTGGCATCCAGCAGCCTTTTCAAAGATTTCCCGGTCGGTTTCATCGTTGAACGCCAGCTGTACAATGCCAGTTCTGTCCCGCAGGTCGATGAAAATCAAGTTTCCGAGATTCCGGACTTTCTGAACAAATCCGCCGACAACGACGGTTTTTCCAGCTTCAGTGACTTCGCCGCAGTAGCAAGTACGGCGTAAATTTTGCATGGTATCCATTTATGCTTCCTCCTGTAACGTATTCTGGAACATATGAGAAATGGCGATGTTGTCAAAAGCTTCTGCGAAGCGGTCATTCAGCGGAATGGCAATCTGTTCGCCGGTTTCCATCTGTTTCAGCTTTGCGGACTGCTGTTCCAATTCATTGCCGCCCAGCACCAAGACATATGTCGCATGAATTTTATTGGCATATTTCATTTGTGCCTTTAATCCACGGTGCATCAAGTCATATTCTGCCTGATAGCCGCTTTCCCGTACTGCCTGTGCAAGCTGCATGGCTTTCGGCAATGCCTCTGCATCCATCGGAGCGATATATAAATCGCAAGGCGGTGTTTCTAAGAAGTTGCAGCCTTGTTGCTGCATCGTCAGGAGCAGCCGTTCCAGACCCATTGCAAAGCCCAGAGCTGGCGTATCTGCACCGCCCAGCTGCCCAATCAAGCCATCATAGCGACCGCCGCCGCAGACTGTACCCTGTGCACCGATTTCTGTGGTGACAAATTCAAAAACAGTCTTGGTGTAGTAGTCCAGACCCCGAACGATTTTCGGGTTGATGGTGAAATCAATCTGCAGGGCTTTCAGGTGGGATTGCAGTGTCTGGAAGTGTTCGCTGCATTCGTCACAGAGATAATCCAGAATGATGGGAGCATCTGCTGCAATCTTGCTGCAAATTGGGCTTTTGCAGTCCAGAATCCGCATCGGGTTCTTTTCCAGACGGCTCTTACAGGTATCGCAGAGGTCATCTTCATAGGCTGCAAAATAAGCACGCAGTGCCTTGTGATAGTTGGCACGGCAGGTCGGACAGCCGATGGAATTGATGTAGAGCTGAATATTTTTCAGACCAATGCGGTCTAAAATCGACTTTGCCAGACTGATGATTTCCGCATCTGCGGCAGCGTCTGCACTGCCTGCCATTTCCACGCCGAACTGGTGGAATTCTCTCAGTCTGCCGGCTTGCGGCCGTTCGTGGCGGAAACAGGAGAGAATGTAGAATACCTTTTGTGGAAGGGCTGCATTCAGCATGCCATTCTGGAGCATGGAACGAATCGTTCCGGCAGTGCCCTCCGGACGCAGGGTAAATTCGGTTTCCTTTGCCTTGACCGTGTACATTTCCTTCTGTACCACGTCTGTGGTTTCGCCGACAGACCGCAGGAACAAGTCGGTGCTTTCAAAGGTTGGAATCCGCATTTCATGGAAGCCGAAACACTTTGCGGTGTCCCGTGCAACCTGTTCCACGGTATACCATTTGGAAATATTCTCTGGTGTAATGTCTTCCGTCCCTTGCGGACGTGTGATTTTGAGTGCCATAGATAACCTCCGATAATCGAAAAAATTGTCCCTTTCTGATTGCAGAAAAGGACAGAATCATTGGGAACGCTTGTTAGATGGGCAGGTTGCCGTATTCCCGCCAATCCAGATCGCCACGTTCCAATGCCATAATTAACGCTTCTGCTGTTGCAATATTGGTTGCAACCGGAACATTGTGGACATCGCAGAGGCGGAGCAGTGCCATTTCGTTCGGTTCCGATTCCTTGCGGTTGATTGGATCCCGGAAGAACAGCAATACATCAATTTCATCGCAGGCAATGCGAGCTGCAATCTGCTGATCGCCGCCCTGTCTGCCGCTGAGATAACGCTGGATTTCCAGACCGGTTGCTTCACTGACCAGTTTTCCGGTTGTACCGGTCGCACAGAGCTTATGGCGAGATAAAACGCCGCAGTATGCGATACAAAACTGAATCATTAGTTCTTTTTTTGCATCATGTGCAATGAGTGCAATTGTCATATCAGAAAACCTCCTTTTCGGATCAAATGGTTACAGCATGTACTTGTTTTCAGAACCCGAATCTATCTATTTTTTCGGGAATGGGTTTCGAGTCAACGCCGTCTTACCTTTTATTATAACATAAATTGTCCGAATGTCAAAGATTTTCGTTCGTGGAATTGCAAAATTGTGAAAAATGAATTGAAATTTATCACCAACTTTGCACAGATTGCACAAAAAATATGTCAAAATTTAAGGGTTTGATGTGGTATTTTTTTCCATATTGGTTTTTTGTCGGGTTTCCATTCTTTCATATGCTTTCAGGACATCCCGAATCATATACTTGCTGTATTCCGCCCCTTCTACAACGCAGGCGAATGCAATTTTCGGGTTATCCGCAGGGGCATAGCCAATGAAGAAAGAATCCTGAACTCTGCCGCCGCCAGCCTGTGGCGTACCGGTTTTGATGGCAACATCATAGCCCAAATCCGCCAGGGAATATTTATCCGGCATATTGGTAACAGAAGCGGCAATCATTCCTTGTTGAATGTAAGTGTAGACATCATCGTGCTGAATCGGAATCGTTTCCGCAACCGTTGGTTCGATGTCTTTGATTTTTTCTGTGAGATTGTAGTCCCACAGGCTATCGACCAGATGGGGTTGATAGCGAACGCCTTTGTTGGCGATGGTGCTGGCAACGACCGCCATTTGCAGCGGTGTGACAGCGGTTTCCGATTGACCAATTGCGGCTTGCAGGACGTGGCCGACGGTCCATTCCCAGCCGTATTCTGCATAGGTTTCCGGATTGGCGAATCTGCCGGCAGCGTCACCCGTTTCAATTCCGGTTGGACTGCCCAAGCCGTACAACTCTGCATATTTGGTGAGGTTGTCAATCGTCAGGGCTTCGGAAAGCTGATAGAAATAGATGTTACAGGAATACTGCAACGCCTGTACCACGGAAATATTCCCATGAGAGCCGGTACAGTAGTAAGTGTGTCCCTTATATTCATAGGAATGTCCGCAGAAATAAGTAGAAGAACCAGCAACAATGCCTTCATTTAAACCAGCAGTTGCGGTGATCGTCTTAAAAGTAGAGCCTGGACGGTATAAGCCTACTGTTGCCCGATCAAGCAGCGGAGAGGTTTCATCCGATGCCAGCTTATCATAATCTTTGGTGTAGTCGTTGAGGTTGTAGGTGGGGTAGGTTGCCAGCCCTAAAACGCTGTTATCGGTGGTATCCAGTACCACCAACGCACCGCTGGTGACTTTTCCTAGTCCTTCGTCCTCTGTCTTTGCATCTCGCAGCTTATCAAAATTTTTGATGAAGTTGCCAAGAATGTTCTGCAAGTCTTTTTGGAATGTGCTGTCTACCGTCAGCATGACTGTATGCCCAGCCTGTACCGGAACAGTCACTTCCGAAGAAACCACAGTGCCATTTTGAACGGAGATGGTTTTTGTGCCGTCTTTTCCTCGCAGTTCGGATTCCATTGCCTGTTCAATGCCGCTTTTGCCGACGGTGTCATCCAAATCATAGCCCTGTTCGGCAAGCTCTTCGTATTCCTCTGCATAGATAGGTCCAACCGTTCCGATTTCATGCGGGATGACATCCCCTTGTGTGACTGTGCGAATCGCATCTTCAATGATATTCACGCCTGGCAGAGATAAGCCCCGCTCTTTGATTTCCGTGACAATCTGCAACGGAATATCTTTTACCAGCGTGAACTGATTGCTCATGGAGAAGCCACGCAGCTGCATTTCATAGCGGATTCCGGCAATCATTCGCTTTTCTTCCTCTGTGTAGGTGTCTGCAATCTCGTATTCGTCAATCAAGCGATCCATGCAGTTTTCAGCAGTTGCATAGAGGTTGAGGTTTAGCGTTGTCCGGATTTCGTCTAGTGTGTCTTGGTCGTCTGTTGTGAAGGTAAAGGGTGCTGTTTTAGAGATTGGGAGTGATTCTTCAAAAGTCACATCTACATCTGCAAGCAGGTGTAGCAGCTGTAAAAGCACTTCGTTTCCGCTTTCGTTGTCTTTCGGGAACGAATCCGGTTCAATAATGATGTTATAGCCGACACTGTTCTGTACAATGGGGTCGCCGTTGCAGTCTACAATTTCCCCACGGGTTGCAGCAATGGTTTGGGTGTAGGTGTCTGTGCTGTAGTGCTGACTGATATAGGTGTTGCTGTCTACAATCTGGATTTTCATCAGCCGATAGCCGCAAAGGCAGGCGGATGAGAGTACGAGCAGGGTTGCACCAGCAGCTTTTACATAAACAGAAATTGGTTTTTTCATAAGCTTCCTCCGGAAGAACCCCGTTCGTAAGATTCAATAGTTGTATGAATCGCTTGCTCAATGGTGCGGTTGCTGTTCGGCATCAATCGTTCGTGGATGAAGTGGAAGATGCCATAAAGCGGTAGGGCAGCGATTAGCGTATACCCACAGCTGGGCAGGATGACCTTGAGAAAGACCAGCGAAATGTGTTCATATCCCCAAATGACATAGTAAAAGAGAAAATCCTGTGTCCCTAAAAGCACACTGACGACAGCGGTTAGAATCAGCAGATTCCAAACACGCTGTTGCAGAAATTGCGTATAAAGCCAAGCGGTGATGAAACAAATCAGCATCATGGGAATGGCATAGAAGCCAGCCAAGCGGTTACAGCTGAAATCCAGCAGAAAACCGCAGAGAATCCCGATGAAAACTGCTGCTCCCTGCTTGACGTTGGAGGCAATGCAGAGTGCAACCGGAATCAGCAGCAACGGTTTCACATAGTCGCCAGCGTTTTGAAACGCTGTGCAGAGCACAATGACAACGAAGTAAAAAATCCAGCGAACAACCGAATTTCGTTTTTGAGCCGGCGTTGTGCGGGCTGGTTTAATTTTGCCCATTTGCAGCCTCCGTTTCGGTCGTCAGAACTGTGACAGTTGTAGTGGTTTCGGTTGTCGTTTCTGCAAGCGTAGTTGTTTCAGTGGTGACGGTTGTTTGAACGGCAGTCTGGTCTTCTGGAATCGTTTCCGCACCCTTTCCGTCATAGTCCAGAATCACCATGACACTGGTTAGGGCATCGAAGTTCACAGCTGGATTCAGAACGGCATATTTGCTCAGACCGCTGTCCATCAATTCCAGATGGTCAACCGAGCCGATGAGGTAGCCTTGCGGAAATAGTCCGCCCGTTCCGGATGTTTTAATGAGGTCGCCCTCTTGCAATTTGGTGTCCCGTTCCAGATAAATCATGCGGCACTGATAATCCGCAGCAAGGGAAATTTCTCCCTCTAAAATACCGGTATCGCTGCCCGTGGCAGACATTGCACCGATGGAGAGTTTTGGGGAACAGATGGTTTCCACGGTGGAATATGTATTGGAAACATTGGAGATAATTCCAACAATGCCCTCTGCTGTTACCACAGGGTCTTGCAGTTCAATGCCGTCATCTGAACCCTTGTTGATAATAAAACTGTGGAAGGGGTCGTTTGTGACATATCCAATGATGGAACAGGGGTCAGAAAGCACATAGTCAGCGTGTTCTTTTTTGATGCCCATGAATTTTTCCAATTCTGTCAGCTGCTGTTTGGTATCCTCATAGTCCAGTAATTTATTTTTCAGTGCTGCATTTTCTTCTTTCAGGCGGTCATTTTCTGTTTGGTAGCTGGTTTGGTTGGTGAATGCGGTCACCAGACGTTCTGCTTGTTTCGAAACGGTCTGGGTAACTTGCCGCAGCGGATTCAGCACGACCCCCATCACGCCAGTGGTTTGACCGCCTTGCATGGCAGCATAGAGCAGAATACCGATTAACAACGCCAGAATACAAAGTAAAAAGCGAAGTCGATTTCGCTTGAAGAAATCACCCATTTGTTTTTCCCTCCTTTGGATTCTGTATTAATAGCGGTTGTCTTCCATGAAAGCATCCTGATAGCGTTCTAAGTTGGAAAATAATTTTCCTGTGCCCTCTGCAACGCAGTCGAGCGGATATTCTGCCACCAAGACCGGCATGCCTGTTTCCTTGTGAATCAGGCGGTCAATGCCTCGCAGCAATGCACCGCCGCCGGAAAGAATAATACCTCGGTCGATGATGTCAGCGGACAAGTCCGGCGGAGTCTGTTCCAAGGTATACTTGATGGCATCGACAATGCGGGCGAGCGGTTCGGACATCGCATCCCGCACTTCAGAACCTGTGATGTTGATGGTTTCCGGCAGTCCGTTCAGGAGGTTTCTGCCCTTGATTTCCATGGCATCTTCTCGTTCCATCGGGAATGCAGAACCGATTTGAATTTTAATATCTTCTGCAGTGCGTTCGCCGATGAGCAGGTTATACCGTTTTCGGATGTGGTTGATGATGGCAGCATCCAGCTCATCGCCGCCGCAGCGGATGCTTTTGGAGGAGATGATACCGCCCATGGAGATGACAGCCGCTTCGCTCGTACCGCCACCAATGTCAACAATCATGCTGCCGATGGGTTCAAGCGTTGGCAGTCCTGCCCCGATGGCAGCCGCCATGGCTTCTTCTACGATGAGCACATATTTTGCCCCTGCCTGTTCGACAGCCTCCTTGACGGCACGCCGTTCTACCGTTGTAACGCCGGAGGGCACACAGATGATGACACGGGCTTTAGTGAATGTTTTTCCACGCAGTGCCTTGCGGATGAATTCCTGTAACATTATAGTTGTGGTTTCAAAGTCCGCAATGACACCATTTTTCAGCGGTTTCACTGCAACAATAGAACCGGGCGTTCTGCCAATGACTTCCTTGGCTTCTTTTCCCACATATTTTGCAGAATCGGTGTGGGTATTCACTGCCACAACGGAGGGTTCTCGGATGATAATGCCTCGTCCCCGCAGATAAATCAATGTATTTGCAGTACCAAGATCGATACCAATATCTTTGATAAACATTTTGTTTGCACCTTTCTATGCCAAAAGACTCTGACGGCGAGCGAATGATTGTATTTGTATGATTTCTGTCGCCGGACGGGTAAAAAACAATCCAAAAAAAGCAAAAACCGCTTTACAGAAAAAACGGTCATGCGATGCTGCTGAGAAAAAAGGCAGCAAATCAAATGAGAAGAGAAAGTTTTGTTTTTATTTTTTATTATAGCACAAATTGCTGGGACTTGCAATTGCAGATGCTGTAAAATTATCCGAAAAAGTCGGGGAAAAAAGTGTATGATTTGCAGCAATCAGCTGGTGAGTTTGCCCACGATTTTGGGTGCAGTGAAAATGCAGACCACAATCATGATAATTTGCCCAACGGATATATGAAACTGTAACGCAAGGGCGAGATTAATCACTTTTAAATTCAGATGAATGGTATCAAAACCCCAGTCCATGGCAGTGCTGAGGAATCCCAGAGCGGTAATTTTTTCTCCGATTGCAGCCAGCACGCCGCCAACTGCCAGTGCGACGACATAAACCAATATGTAAAGCAGAATTTTCTTAAATTTTTCCATGAAAAAAGGACTCCTTCTGTCATCATTCTTTGTTTGGAAGCGGTTCAGACAGTCGGCACAGCAGCGGAGAAAGGTGCTGCACCGCTACACGCTGAACCATGCATTAAAAAGCTCCAGTAGAACCGAATCCGTTTGAACCTCGTTCCGTTTCTGGAAGCTGTTCCACAACGGTGCAGGTCGGGAAGAGCACAGGTAATACCACCAACTGTGCAATTCGCATGCCGGGTTCTACGGAGAAGGGTTCTTTGCCGAGATTCATCAGCGGAACGAGTAGTTCGCCCCGATAGTCGCTGTCGACCAGCCCAACGCCGTTTGCCAGATTGATGCCATGTTTAGAAGCCAGTCCGGAGCGTGCCATGATGAACAGAGCAACATCTTTACGGTCTGGAGCAGCTGCAATTCCGGTGGGAATGCGGACAATTTCCCCAACTGGAATAGAAACAGGGGCTTCAAGAGCCGCATATAAATCATATCCGGCACTTCCGGCGGTTGCCTGTGTGGGGATGGTTGCATAAGGTCGTAGGCGTTGGATTTGTAATTGCATAAAAACCTCCATGGTGTTGGTGTTTTGATGGGACGATTATTTCCCGACAACGGACGGGAGTCCTCGGAGAAGCAGCCCACGGGTATAAGCTGCCGGAGCAGATGCACAGGGTGCTTGATAATCCGCAAGAATCGCCTGAATCTGTTTCGGGGATTCAATGGAAAACGACAGCAGCAATGTGGAAAAGCCTCGCAGCTGTTGAAAACGGTCTGCTACCCAAACTGGAACAGCGTTGTAAATAACGGTGTATCCCTCTGTGCAAAAGACAGGGAATGTGCGGTTGGTGCGATCTTTGAGCTGATGCTTGCAGGAACGGCAGCCAACTTCTTCCCGAATCGGGCAGAGTCGTGTTTTCATCACCGGAAGATGTCCATAGGCGAAGATACCAGCCGGTAGGCGGTCGCAACAGGAAAGAGCCTGCCGAATGGTCAGTTCCACAGAGAGCAGGGTGTCGGATACGCCATACTGTTGAATAACATCCACGCTGTGGCGGTTGGTGAGATTGAGTCCTGTTCCGCCGTGCAGTTCCAAGCCAAGTTGCTTTCCCAGTACGAGATGTGCGATGGTATCACAAAGAATGGCATTCCAACCGGCAGCCTGACAGGCTTGCAGCCGTTTCCGGAGGGTTGTTTCATCCGGTGCAAAAGTTGGAAGCGTTAGAATGGCGTTTGGAATTGGCTGTGAAAGCTGTTCCGCCAAGTGCAACGGCAGCAGTAATTTGTCAGTTGGGAAGTCGCTGTTTTGCACAGCGTGCAGCTGTTCCATAGTTTGCACCTGTACCCAGTAATTTGGCTTTTTGGGGGCAGAATGAGGCTGTTTTGGCAGGTGCAGCGGAACTTCTGCCAGTGTATATTGTGGGGTGTTGGCAGCTTTTCGGGCGGCTTGTAGCTGTTCGATTGCCGTTCTGCGGAGTGCATTCAAAGTTGCAGCAGAAACGGTTGCTGTTCCGTCACAGATTGCGGTCAGACTGTCCAGCTGGTAGGCAGTGTTTCCGAGTTTTCCAAGCTGCCGCTCTAAAAATGCTGCATCGCAAGGCTTGTTTTTCGCCAGTTCTGGCGGTGCATCTTGAATGGTTACCGATGTGCCATCTGGTAAAGTTGCAGTCAGAGAAACCGGCTGCTCCAGAATGACCGTTGCCGCCATCGTGAGCGGCAGGCGAACGGCTGGCTTTTTCGCCAGTTCTGCCAGCTTCGGCAAAACAGCGTTGGCAGCAGTCACATCTTCTTTCTGCCGAACGCCGAACATTTGTTTTCGCTGTCCGGTATAATAGCCGTCTGTGAATCCGCTGCGAGAGAATACCGCACGCAGCATCTGTAAATCTGGCTGTTTGCCCTCTTTTAGTTGCCGGAGAGCGGTAACCGCTGCCGCTACATATTCCGGCCGTTTCATTCTGCCCTCGATTTTCAGAGAAGCAATGCCATCTGCACAGAGTTGCTGATAATGGGGTAACAGACAGAGGTCTTTCAGAGAGAGTGCGGCTGCCTGCGGATTTTTTGCAGCGGTAAAGGGCAGCCGACAGGCTTGTGCACAGCAGCCACGGTTGGCACTGCGTGCACCAATCAGAGCGGAGAGATAACACTGTCCGGAAATACACATACAGAGTGCTCCATGGACAAATTGCTCCACTTCCAGTCCAATTGCACAGACTGCCTGAATTTCAGAGCGAGTCATTTCTCTGGCGACAACGACACGGGAAAATCCGTGTTCTTTTGCCCAGATTGCACCAGATGGGGAACAGATGGTCATCTGTGTGGAGGCATGCAGCGGCATTTCCGGAATCCGCTGATGAATGTAGTCGGCAACGCCCAAATCCTGTACAATGCAAGCATCCATTCCAACCGCAGCAGCAGTTTGAAGCAGTTCATCCAACGCTGTCCATTCGGTATCAAATACCAGTGTATTGACCGTCAAATAGAGTTTCACACCGTTGGTGTGGCAGAAATCCGCTGCTTCCCGGAGTGCAGCAGCATCGAAGTTATGGGCATTCTGTCGGGCAGAAAAGAGCGTTGCACCAATGTAAACTGCATCTGCACCACAGTGCACGGCAGCAGTCAACGCTTCCATGCTGCCGGCAGGTGCTAAAATTTCAGGGGATTGCCTCATGCGTTCGCCGTCTGCCGATTATTTTGCAGTTCCTTTTCAAGGGCTTCGATTCTTGCCAGTAATTGCTTATTTTCTGCGATGGCGTTGTCATAGGCGAGTCGATTTTTTCCGGCTTCATCGACATATTCTTTTGCCTGTTCCCGCAGAGCGTCCAGCCGCTGGGTTGCCTTGTTCAGGTCATCCAGTGTGGAGAGAGCCACCATAATGGCAGCTGCAAACGGGGAAGTACTGGAGTTTGAACCGGAAACCTCAGAAATACGGTTTTCCAGCGTACGGGCAAGACCGATGACATAATTCGCAGATTCTGCGGTTTGGAGCATGAAGTCTTTTCCGCAGATTACAACTTTTACTTTATTAGTCATAATTTGGAAGATTCCTTTCAGTTTGTTGATTCCAGCTGCAAATAGAAGATACCACTTTTATTATAATGCTTTTTTCGGGAAAAGAAAAGATTTTTTGTGAAAAAATGTGGAAATCTATTTGAAATGCAGGGGCAATTCTTATTTGCTGGCAGCCTGTTCTCTCCGCTGCAATTCTTCCAGAATCATCTTGTTGACTTTGTTGATGTCACCGCAGCCCATGGTGATGACCAAGTCACCTGGTTCAACGTGGTCGCAGACATACTGGCAGACATCCGCAAAGTTCTTGTATTTGCGTTCATCATTGGATTCTGGGTCAGTTTCATCCTGTGGAAACCAAACAGCTCCCGGAATTTTTTCGCCAAGCTGACGGGTAAAGATGTTGTAAGTGTTCTTTTCCCGAGAGCCCATAATATCCGTTAAAACAGCATGGGTCGGAATGGAGAGGGCTTTTGCAAAGTCATCGAGCAGCACAGCGGTACGGGAGTAGGTGAATGGCTGGAAAACTGCCCAAACGGCATGGAATGGCATTTCCATGGCTGCCTGTAAGGTAACGGTCAATTCTGTTGGATGGTGACCATAGTCGTCTACAACGGTAACACCGCAGGCTTCGCCCTTTTTATCGAATCGTCTGCCAGCACCGTGGAAGTTGCCCAGACCCTTTACCGCATCTTCAAAGGAAATGCCAACATAGCGAACCGCTGCAATTGCTGCGAGAGCGTTCAAGACATTGTGCACGCCAGCGATGTGCAGGACAACCGTTCCGAGCAATTCGCCATGATACAGCACGTCAAAGTGTGTTTCTAGACCGGAAACATGAACAATGTTGGTTGCAACGTAGTCATTACCTTCCTTTTCGCCGAACGTAATCAGTTCTTTTCCAGTAATGCCTTCCACAGCCTTGCAGGTCTTTTCATCATCGCCATTGTAAATGACCACTTTAGAGGTATTTTCTGCAAACTTGTGGAAAGAACGAATGATGTTTTCGACTGTTCCAAAGTAGTCCAGATGGTCAGCGTCAATGTTCAGTAGGACGGCAATATCTGGATACAGCTTCAGGAAGGTGTCCACAAATTCACAGGCTTCACAAGTCATGATGTCACTGTTTCCGCAGCGGCCGCTGCCGTGAATGCAGGCAAGCTTTCCGCCAATGACAGCGGACGGGTCTGCTCCGGCATCGAAGAGAATCTGTGTTGTCATGGAAGTGGTGGTTGTTTTGCCATGTGTGCCGGCGATGCAGATGGCGTTGTCATACCAGCTGGTTACGAGTCCGAGCAGTTCGCTCCGTTCCATCAGGTCAACACCGTGTTTTGCAGCTTCTTTTGCAGCAATCAGTTCCGGATTATCTGCCATAATGGCAGCGGTGTAAACAATCAGGTCAGCCCCTTCGATGTTTTCGGCACGCTGTCCCATCATAACGGGGATGTCCATATCCCGAACGGCTTGCAGGGTTTCCGATTCGTTGTTGTCAGAACCGGTGATATAGTAGCCTTTTGTGTGCAGAATCTGCACCAGCGGATACATTCCAGAGCCGCCAATTCCGATAAAATGGATGTGTTTTTTACAATTTAATATTTCTTTGTTCAAAAAAATCACTCTTTTCTTTCTTGTAAACTTCATTTGATTCGTGTATACTATTACCCATATTCCAACCAGTTGCAAATTTGTGACAGGATGGAATATGTGTAACGTCTGTCTGATGATTCTGACCGCATCCAAAAGCTGCGGATGTGGGAAAGAAACATCGGGTATTCGTAGCCACAGCTGCAAGTCTGGTTACGCTGTCTTAGAGGAGGTCATCTTATGGAAATTACAGATATCAAAATCAGAAGAATCATCACCGAAGGACGGCTGCGTGCAGTTGTTTCGATTACGCTGGACAATATGCTTGCGGTACATGACATCAAGATTGTACAGGGTGACGAACGGTTGTTTGTGGCAATGCCGAGCCGGAAGGATGAAAATGGTGTCTTCCGAGATATCGTCCATCCGATTTCTGCTGCTGCTCGAAAGAAGCTGGAAGCAGAAATCATGGAAACCTACCAACAGCACCTGGCACTGATGGAAGCGGAAACAGAGGCTGCACAACATGCACAGCATGTTTAATGGGAAACCATATTTTTATTCTTTTTCCTGATTTTTGATTTTGGGACAACCTGCAGAGAACTGGCAGGCTGTCCTTATTTTTTACCCTGAATCTGGAGCAGTGCCCAAGTCTTGAGAATGGCAAGCTGGGTTTTTGCATCTGCAATTTTTCCATCCATAATCATGGTAACGACTTCTTCCAGCGGCAGTTCCAGAACATCCAGAAATTCGCCAGCGTCTAAATCCTGCTGCATGGGAGCGGAGAGGTCTTCTGCCAGATACATATGAATGACTTCGGTATCATAGGCAGGAGTTGGGTAGAGATAGCCGAGTTCGGTATATTTTTTGCAGGTTCTGCCGACTTCTTCCCGCAGTTCCCGCAGACCGCATTCCAACGGGTCTTCACCGGGTTCTCGTTTTCCGGCTGGGATTTCTAAGGTGACTTCGTGGAACGGATAGCGGTACTGTTGTACCATCAGAACGGTCTGCCGTTCGGTCAGCGGAACAACGCAGACACCACCGCTGTGGTGTACCACGTCCCGTTGTACGATTTTTCCGTCCTCCAGTTCCGCAGTGTCTTTGGTGACATGAAAAATTTTTGCCTGATAAACCAAATCACTGCTCTTTGTGATTTCATTCAAATGCATCTGTCATCTTCCTTTCTATTGGATACAATGGATATAATTAGTTTGCCGTTTCTTCCGTGGAATAATCCACGCAGCAAATTGATTCTGTTTTTGGATTTGGATGCCGTTTGTTATAGATGCCGGCAACTGTGAGGTATCCGGCAAATAAGACCAGACCGCCCAGAGAGAGCAGTGCACCGGCTTTCAATCCAGGGGTGTGATAGGTGAATGTAATTTCGCTGTCGCCAGCAGGAACTGGAACTGCCATAAAGCCGATATCTGCCTTTTCAATAGCAACTGGTTCGCCGTTGACTTCTGCCGACCAGCCTTCCTCCCAGGGCACACTGAAAAAGACGAGGTTTTCATGGTCTGTGGAGATGGTTGCATGGAAGCCCTTGCTGTTATAGGTGAACGAGTCGCAGGCAGTTTTTGCCCGTTCGGTGCACTCTGCCAGTAAATCTTCATCGGACATCTGATGAACAGCATCCGGTAGCTTCTGCATATCCTTTTGATACGTTTCTACTGCATCGTCTTCCAATACCAGTGCTCGCAATAATAAATTGCAGCGGTCAGATTCGGAATAGGTTTCCCACTGGGAACGGCTGACATAGGTGTCAAATGTAAAGCCCATCGGCAAAGCGTAATCGTTTTTGTAGATGTGGAAACCGTTCTGGGTGTCGTAGTAGGAGAAGCCCGGCAGATCAATGCCTTCTGGTTCTAAGGATTCCGGCGTGATTTCGTCAAAATAATACCGGACAGAGAATAGATAGCGGATTGCCTTGCAGGAGCGTTCCGGACGAGAGGCAACATCTCTTGTTACGCCGATTTCCGGATAAAATTCCATGATAGAGGCTGGAACAATGCTGTGAAATGCCCGAATACACGGCAGCCCCCAGAACATCGGGTAATTATCTCGGTCTTTGGAGATGTCAATGCGGAAGAAATCATCCTCTGAAACGGCAATTTTCACATCGCCCTCTTTGTCGATGGCTTTGTCAATATATTCTTCTGCCCGCTGTGGTGTGTATGCACCAAAATAAACCACGGTCATCGTGCAGAATGTGCAGGCTGCTACGGTCATCGGCAGTGCCATTGCAAGGATGGGCTTTCCAGCACGCCGGCGGTGGAACAGAAAAGCAGTTGCCACCAGAGAAAGTATACAAATGCCCAGAACCAAATAAAAATGCAGCGGATATTCTGCAAACTTTCCCCATGTCACCTTGTCGCCGTTCTTTGTCGGCAGAATCGAAATCACGCCGAAAACTGCCATCATCAGGGCAGAAATGCCCAAACCGTATTTTGCAGAAATCGTGGTATTGTCCAGAACGTATGCGGTCATCAGTGCCATGATGCAGATGGGCATATAGAACCATCTTGCATAGTAAGACCCATTCAACGCATAGAAGCAACTGTTCAGAATCGGAACAAAAGCACAAATCGTACAGAGCAGAACCAGCCGCTTTGCCCAGTGTCCATCTTTGTATTTGCAGAATGAGAGCACCCCAACCATGGAGAATAGCGGCAAATAGCCGCCAATGGATGCCCATTTTGCATCGTTGCTGGAGAATAAGTTCGGGCGAGCCGGAACATCCGGAATCAGGAAAAAGCTCTCAATGATTCTCCAGATACGGGTGCGGTCGCTGTAGGCGAGCATATCCATGCCATATAGACGGGAGGTAATGCGGTTATTTGCCAGAATCGCAAGGGCAGATGGTAGGAGCAGGAAGCAGGCGAGTAATACGCCAATAATAGCTTCGAATGCCAGCCGGAAAAACTTTTTCGGGGTTGCGTGAAAATCCTTGGAGAAACACCGCACAATGAAATACAAAACCAAAAAGACGGCTTGCCCCGTGAAGAAAAAGTAATTGATACAGCCCATGAGAGCAACCGCAAGAGCAAATACGCCTTTTCGGTTCTGGTTGATGGATTCTTCCATGGCAATCAGCAGCAGTGGAAAGAAGGCGGTAACATCTTGAAAGTGGTTGAAAAAGAGGTTAAACAGCTGAAATCCAGAAAACGCATACAACAATCCGCCAATCAAGGCAGCATTTCGGCTGCGGACAAATCGCTGAATATAAGCGTAAGCCGTCATGGCTGCAATGCCATGCTTTACAGAGAGCAACACCGGAAGAGCATAGAGCATCCAGCTGCGGGGCAGAATCGTGGTAATCCAGAAGAACGGACTGCCTAGGAGATAAAAGGCATATGACCCGATGAAGTTTGCACCCAAATCGGTGTACCAGTTCCAGCCGAAACTGCCGCTGCGAACTGCATCGTTTGCGAGAGAATAGAACGGCAGCTGCTGAGAATTGTAGTCCCCGTAGTAGAGAAAATAGCCATGTTCCAGACACATCGCTGGCAAATAGACAATCAGCAGTGCACCAAATCCCAGCAGAAATGCAAATAAATAATTGTGGAACAGGCTGTGGCTGGATATGGATTTTCGGATGGAAAAACGCATGACTTAGAAACCTCCGGAGTGATGAAAAAATATAGGAAACCTTTTTGCAGCTGCTGCATAGAATAAAGACAGGAATACCAGCAGCCGTTTATAGAGAAACGTGTGAAATAAAAATACCGCCCTTTTCATAGTCGATGTAGGCATAAGACGGCGGCATACCGTCCCGTGGCTGAGCGGCACTGCCTGGATTCATCAGATAAACGCCGTTGCGGTATTCGTTGCGGCGAACGTGGGTGTGTCCGTGCAGGACGATGTTACAGTCCTCAGCAATCGCTTCTTCTACCAGAATATCGGGAGTGTAGCGAATCGCATGGCGGTGTCCATGCACGGCAAAGATGCGATGCCCTGGAATCAGGTCAATGGTGCGGCTGATGGGTAAGCTGCTGTTAAAGTCACAGTTTCCCCGTACTGCATAGAACTTGGATTCCCATTCTGGATGACAGGATAAAAATAATTTGACATCCCCTTCGCCATCGCCGAGATGAATGCAGGCATCTGCATCAGCGTGTCGGGTTAAAATGGTTTCTAATACCTTGGGGTTGCCGTGGGTATCGGATAGAACAATAATCCGCATAAGAATGTTCCTTTCTATGGATTGAAATTTCTCCTCTGGAACAAGGTGCAGAGGAGCTGGTCAAAAATGACATCCCTTTTATTATAACATAAACGAATCACAATTACAACCTATTTTTGAAAGGAGTTTGCCATGAAACTACCGCCCTCTAAAATGGATGGACTGCTGGAAATGGTGGGGAAAAAGCTGGGAGTTTCTCCGGAACAGCTGCGGTCAAATTTAGAATCTGGAAAACTGGAGCAGGCAATGCAAAATCTGCCGAAAAAAGAGGCAGCGAATGTACAGAACCTGTTGAAAGACCAGAAAAAAGTCGAGCAGCTGATGAATACGCCGCAGGCAAAAGCGTTATATGAAAAATTGATGGGGAAGTAACGAATTCATGGATGGGATGATGGAGAAAATGCAGTCGCTACTCTCCGACCCAGAGAGTATGCAGCAATTGCAGGAACTGGCACAGATGTTGCAGGCGGACAGCGGACAGGAGTCCACAGAAACAGAATCCGCTCCGACGGCCGCAGAACAGACGGATGCAGCTGCTTCCGGCGGCGGTCTGGATTTGGGAGCATTGATGAAAGTTTCTCAGCTAATGGGGTCGGCAAAAGAGGACAGCGATGCCGCTTTATTGCTGGCGTTGAAACCGCATTTGCGAGAAGAACGGCAAAAGAAAGTGGAAAAGGCAGTAAAGATGCTGAAACTGCTGTCGATTTGGAGTATGTTGAAAGAAAGTGGCATGCTGAAAGATTTCTTGTGATGATTTTGCATAGAGGCGGTGCAGCTGCCGGAAAGGGGGCGAATGGACGATGCCGCAATATACCCGACAGGACGGCGATGCAATGCGGCAGGATGCCATTCGCCGTTCTAAAGAGATGTATCATCGGGCAGCGATTCCGCAACCAACGCCGCAGCGAAACTATGATTTTTTACCGCTGCGAGAGGAATCAGCAGCCAATTCCGGCGGTATGCGGAAAAGTCCGCTGGATTTGGGAAATCTGCTGGGCGGATGGAATCCAGCAGAGTTGCTGGAACATCTCGACAAAGACCAGATTTTGATTTTGGTGCTGTTGGTCATGCTCTATAAAGAGGGCGGCGACAAAAAATTGATGATGGCGTTGGCGTACTTACTGACCTGAAAAACGGAGGATTTGGGCAAGATGGAACAGGTTGTTTTCTGGGCGATTTGGGCAGCATTGGCGGTATTTATGGGCTATTTTTATCTGCATCATGCACATGGCATTCGTTCTTTTTTGCGAGGAACGGGAACAGGTCTGGTAGCATTGTTGCTGCTGCATGAACTGGGTGGATGGATTGGATTTGCACCGGAGGTGAACGGTTTCAATCTCATGCAAGCGGGAATTTTGGGTGTGCCGGGGGTTCTGTTGATGATGGCGGTTCATTTTTTTCTGTAACGGGATAATGAGAAACGCCGCAGGCGATTGCGGTCAAGCTGTCCCTCTTAACAAAGGTATTTGATGAGAGAAATTTGAAATCTAGAAGAAACAGAGAAATGCTGTTCGCCATTCCAAAAACAAAGAAACTTCAAGTAAACTACAATCTAAGAAAGATTCCTAACAAATTCGGACAACGCACCCACCGGCGAACCGCACAAAGGCAAAGAGCAAAGCGATTCTGCCGAACGGTTCAGAACGGTTTTCCCTAGAAGATAAAATTCAAGACATTCTCTTGATTTTTTCCGAGAATCTGCTATAATAAAGAGGATGAATCCAGACAAGATTCACCAAAATTTTTGGAAATGAGGAATCTGTCATGCGTAAAAAATTGGATACTACCGGCAATGTATTCCCGATGCCGGTCTTGATGGTGGCAACGTATAATGAAGATGGCAGCGTGGATGTTATGAATGCTGCTTGGGGCACAATGCAGGAAAGTGGCATTGTTGCTTTGAATCTGTCGGAATCCCACAAGACCACCCAGAATATTTTGAAAAGAAAAGCCTTTACGGTGAGCTTTGCAGATGCAGCCCACGTTGCAGAAGCTGACTATGTCGGCATGGTTTCCGGCAACAAAGAACCGGACAAGTTCGCAAAAAGCGGCTTGACGGCTTCCAAGGCGGAATGTGTGGATGCACCGGTCATCAATGAATTTCCGATTTGTCTGGAATGCGAATTTCTGGCATATCAGGACGAGCCGTATAGCTGCGGTGTCATCGGTAAAATTGTCAATGTGACAGCAGATGAAAGCGTTCTGAAGGATGGAAACGTGGATATTTCTCTGGTCAATGCCATTGCGTTCGACCCGTACACTCACGGCTATTATAAAGTAACAGAACGAGTTGGCGAAGCTTTTCAGGATGGCAAGAAGCTGATCAAGTAATCTGTTTTGGATGATTCTTGAACGATTTTCCGCTGTGGCAAAACGGTCGCAGCGGAATTTTTTTCTTTTTTTCGATTTTTTCAAAAAAACACTTGACAAATCACAAAAAGTGTGTTATAGTAAATGACGTTGTGTAATACAACCGAATATCGTATTCTAAAGACAGCTGGTGGTGTTTCACCGTAAGTCCAGCCGAGGAATTGCTTTATCAATGAAAGATACTGCCGCATTCCCTGTCGAATGGCGGCTTTTTTTGGATTGTGATGGCATTTCTTTGATACGATAACAATAGTATCGGAGGTGAATTCACATGGCAAGTGAAAAGATTCTGGAAAGCAAAAAGGCAAAGGTTGCTGCTTTGACTGAAAAGCTGCAGAACAGCGTTTCTTTCGTTCTGGTTGACTACAAGGGCATTACCGTTGAAGAAGATACCAAGCTGAGAAAGGAACTGCGGGAAGCAGGCGTTTCTTACACAGTAGAAAAGAACTCTATGCTGCGTTTTGCATTGAAGGAAATGGGCATCGTTGATTCTTTCGAAGATGTACTGCACGGTACAACTGCAATCGCTGTTTCTAACGATGACCAGACTGCTGCTGCTCGTATTCTGGGCAAGTTCGCAGAAAGCAAGCCGGAAACCTTCAACCTGAAGGCTGGTTATGTAGACGGCGTTGCTTATGACACCGCTGGTGTTATGGCTCTGTCCAAGATTCCGTCCAAGGATGTTCTGTTGGCACAGCTCGTTGGTTCTCTGCAGGGTCCGCTGCGGAAGCTGGCTGCTACACTGCAGGCTCTGGCAGACAAGAAGAACGAAGAAGAAGCTGCATAAGGCAGTGCTCGTTCCCACATACCGCTGCTGCATGACAGCATAGCGGATGATGAAAATATTACAAAGGAGATTATTATCATGGCATCTGAAAAGATTACAAAGTTTATTGACGATATCAAGACTCTGTCCGTTCTGGAACTGTCTGAACTGATCGACGCAATTCAGGAAGAATTTGGTGTAACTGCTGTTATGGCAGCTGCTCCGGCAGCTGGTGCAGGTGCAGCTGCAGCAGAAGAAAAGACCGAATTTGACGTTGTACTGGCTTCCTTTGGTGACGCTAAGATGGCTGTTATCAAGGCTGCTAAGGACGTTCTGGGTCTGGGTCTGAAGGAAGCTAAGGCAGTTGTTGAATCTGCTCCGGCTACCATCAAGGAAGGCGTTTCCAAGGCTGATGCAGAAGCTCTGAAGGCTAAGCTGGAAGAAGCTGGTGCTACCATCGAAATCAAGTAAGTTTTTTCTTACTTTTTTCAGTCAGAAAGAATCCCCTTGCGGCAAATGCTGCGAGGGGATTTTTGTTGTTTCGGATTGCTATCTTTTTAAACCACTGTTGGTGATAAAAAACCGACAGTGGTATTTTTTATCGGATTTATTTGGTATCTATATATGAGAAATGGCATGATAGGGCGTAATCGGTAAGATTTTACAGTAAATTTCAGGAAAATTAATTTTATAGTTTTCTTTTTCTGGTATAATTGGCTTAATATAGATGATTTCCAATTATTTTCAAATGAGTTGGGCGAATCGAAAAGGAGAAAAATGTATGAAAAAGGTACTTGGTTTGGTTATGGCAGTCGCAGTGCTGGGGGGAACATTGACAGGTTGCGGCAGCAGTGGCGGCGGCAGCGGTAAAGATGGATACAGCAGTGCAGAAAAGGCAGCGGTGGCATACTGGGAAGCATATTATACGCTTGGAACAGATAAGATGATGAAACTGATGCCAGCAGAAGCAAAAGAACACTGGGAAGACGAACTGAGTTTGACATCAGAACAGTTGACGGCTTATATGGAACAGGAACTGGAAAAAAAGAGTGATATCATTAAAACTTTTAAGTCTGTGTCTGTAGATGAACAAGAGGAACTTAGTATAGATAGAATACAGAATTTTAATGAGAATTATTTGGGTGAAGTTGGTATCAAAGCAGATGAGGCAGTAAGATGCATATGCACGATATATGATGATACTGGTCATATTGACGATTATCGAGTTACTGTGTATCAATATAAAGGGAAATGGTATTCACATTCAGCAGATGCTTTTTTTGAATAAAAGAATGCTGTAGTTCCCAAAAAAGAAACCACTGCTGGACTCTTCCAAACCAGCAGTGGCTTTTCTTTTTATTATCGTTTATTTGATGCGGAGCGTACGAATTGCATTGCAGATTGCAATCATGGCAACGCCAACATCTGCAAATACCGCAGCCCACATATTTGCAAGCCCCAATGCCCCTAAGATTAACACAATACCTTTTACGCCCAGAGCAAAAACAATGTTTTCCCGTACAATTCGTTTTGTCTTGCGGGCGATTCGGATCGCAACTGGCAATTTATCCGGATTGTCATCCATCAATACTACATCTGCTGCCTCAATTGCAGCATCACTGCCCATTGCACCCATAGCAATGCCGACATCTGCACGGGTCAAAACCGGTGCATCGTTGATGCCATCACCAACATAGGCAAGCAGTTTGCCTTCCTTCTGCGAATGCAGCAGGTCTTCCAGACACTGTACTTTATCCTGTGGAAGCAGCTGTGCATGTACTTCATCCATGTGCAGCGTGTTTGCAACTGCCTTTGCAGTCTGTTCGGTGTCGCCACTGAGCAGAACCGTCTTTTCAACACCAAGTGCCTTGATTGCCTGAATGGCAGCGGCAGAAGTTGGCTTCAACGGGTCAGCAATTAAAATGCAGCCCTGATAAACATGGTCAACTGCAACAAATACTTTTGTACCCGTCAGCGATTTTGTTTCTGCTGGAACGGAAATATTCTGCTGTTCGAGCATCGCTGCCTTTCCTGCGAGAACAAGATGTCCCTGAATGGTTGCCTGTACGCCGTTTCCGGCAACTTCCTGCACATCCTGAATCTGTTCTTTTGCGATGGGCTTTCCGTATGCTTCCCGCAAAGAACTTGCAATTGGATGTGTAGAGAATGCTTCTGCCATGGCTGCCCATTCCAGCAGCTGAGCTTCTGTTGTACCGTTTGCCGGATATTGTCCCGTAACGGTGAATGTGCCTTGTGTCAGAGTACCAGTTTTGTCAAATGCAATCGTATTGACATCTGCGAGAGCCTCCAAGTAGTTGCTGCCTTTGATGAGAATACCGTTTTTCGATGCACCGCCAATGCCGCCAAAGAAGGAGAGGGGGACAGAGATGACCAGTGCACACGGACAAGAGATAACCAAGAATGTCAGTGCACGGGAAACCCATTTCAGCCAAACTGCACCGTTTAAAAAGTTTCCGGTGAGAATCGGCGGAAGAATGGACAGCAGCACGGCTGCAATCACAACAAACGGCGTGTAATATTTTGCAAAACGGGTGATAAATGCTTCGCTTTTGCTTTTGCGTTCGCTTGCTTCTTCGACCAGTTCCAGAATTTTGGAAACGGTAGACTGTGCAAACGGCTTTGTTACCCGAATTTTCAGCAAACCACTTTGATTGATACAGCCGCTCAACGCCTCATCTCCGACCGTAACAGAACGGGGGAGAGATTCCCCGGTGAGAGCAGCGGTATCTAAAGTGCTTGTTCCCTCTAAAATGATGCCATCCAACGGAATCCGTTCGCCAGTTTTTACAACAATGGTTTCTGAAACAGCAACTTCATCTGGGTCAACTTCCAGCAGTTCGCCGTTTCGTTCTACCGTTGCAACATCCGGCCGCAATTCCACCAAAGAGGAAATTGCATTTCGAGATTTGTTGACGGCATAGGATTGGAACAGTTCTCCGATTTGATAGAGCAGCATAACCGCAACGCTCTCATCAAATTCCTGCATGGCAAATGCACCCAAAGAGGCGATTGCCATCAGAAAATTTTCATCGAAAATCTGTCCATGTGAAATGTTGCGAATGGCTTTCCAGAGAATATCCCAGCCGACCACGAGATAAGCAGCTGCGAAAATCGGCAGGACGATCCACATAGACGGATGCAGCGTGTGGTCTGTAATCAGTGCTGCGAGAAATAGAACAGCGGCAATGAGAATCCGAATCAGCATACGTTTTTGTTTGCGAGTCATACTGCATCCCTCCTGATGTAAAGAATAAAGTCGTTAGTCTAAGATGGTAACGTCTGGGTCAGCTTTCTTTGCCTTTTTCTTCACTTCTTTCCAAACGCTGTCGAAGTTTTCGTCGGCGATTTCGATGGAAAGCTTCTGGGTCATGAAGCTGACGTTGGCGGAAATCACGCCTTCTACTTGCTGAATGGCACGCTCCATTTTAGCGGCACAGTTTGCACAGTCCAGATCCTGCAATTTGAATGTTTTTTTCATGATGAATCACCTTTCCCTTTTTGATTTTTGAACACATGAGCAATTGTTCATGTTTATGAGTATAGTATAGCATAGGGAAGGGGATTTGTCAAGGGGTTTTTGCAATTTTTTTGAAGAAATTTTCGAGCAATGGGAAAAAGAAAAAACCGCATAGCCTGTCCGAAAACAGGTTATGCGGTTTACGCTTATAAAAAAGTGTGGACTTTGTGATCAAACACCATACTTTGTGGTAGATACCTTAACGCCAACACCCATAGTAGAAGTAACGGTGCAGGACTTCAGGTAAGTACCCTTTGCAGCGGACGGCTTTGCCTTTACGATTGCGTCCATCAGAACTTCAAAGTTCTGAACCAGCTTATCAGCACCGAAGGAAGCCTTGCCGATTGGGCAGTGGATGATATTGGTCTTGTCCAGACGATATTCAATCTTACCAGCCTTTGCTTCGTTGATTGCCTTTGCAACGTCTGGTGTAACAGTACCAGCCTTCGGGTTTGGCATCAAACCACGTGGGCCGAGGATTTTACCAAGACGACCAACCAGACCCATCATGTCCGGAGAAGCGATTACAACGTCAAAATCCATCCAGTTTTCCTTGGTGATCTTTTCAACGAGATCCTGACCGCCAACGAAATCAGCACCAGCTGCCTTAGCAGCTTCGTACTTATCTTCCTTGCAGAATACGCAAACCCGTACAGTCTTACCAGTGCCGTTCGGCAGTACAACTGCACCACGAACCTGCTGGTCAGCGTGTCTGGAGTCAACGCCCAGACGGATATGAGCTTCTACAGTTTCATCAAACTTTGCCTTAGCGTTTTCGCAAACCAGACCCAGTGCTTCTTCAGAAGCATACTGCTTGCTGGCATCTACAGCCTTGCGGCTGTCAACATACTTTTTTCCGTGTTTCATTGATATGATTCCTCCTGATTCAGTGGTAATATCGGTGTGCTGGAACGCACAGCCGATTAGCGGAATGCTCCTCCCACCATTTGAGAAGACAGAGCCGTGCAGCTTGCTGCTGCACCTCCATGCCGCATTTTCATTCTCTTTTAGTCAACAACCACAATTCCCATGGAACGTGCGGTACCAGCGATCATGCTCATAGCGGCTTCCAAAGAACCAGCGTTGAGGTCTGGCATCTTGTGTTCCGCAATCTGCTGAATCTGTTCTTTTGTGATGTTTGCAACCTTTGTCTTGTTCGGAACGCCGGAAGCAGTTTCCAGACCGCAAGCCTTCTTCAGCAGAACAGCAGCCGGCGGAGTCTTTGTGATGAATGTAAAGGAACGATCTGCATAAACCGTGATAACAACCGGGATGATCATACCGATATCATTCTTGGTTCTTTCGTTGAATTCCTTTGTGAATGCCATGATATTCACACCATGCTGACCCAGTGCAGGACCAACCGGCGGAGCAGGGGTTGCTTTCCCTGCCGGAATCTGAAGCTTAATATAACCTGTAACTTTCTGTGCCATGTTGCACACCTCCATAATGTGGTAAACGGCGGGTGCTGAAACCAGCAGCCCTCCCACGGGAATCCAGTGGATTCCGCTTGCTTATGCGTTTTTTAAGAATCCATCAGAACGACTTGATTTAAAGCAACGGTTGCCGGTGTCTCTTTTCCGAACATCGAAACGAGAACATCGACCGTGCCTTCTTCCATGTTGATATTCTGAACCACACCAACAAAGCCATCCATTGCAGTGCCGCTGATCATAATCGTATCGCCGACTGCATAGTTGACTTCGATGGTTGTTCCAAGGTCAACACCCAAAGCCTGTACTTCCTGTTCCGAAAGCGGGGTTGGTTCTGACCCAGGGCCAACGAATCCGGTGACACCGCGAATATTTTTGACAACATGCCAAGTATCGTCTGTATAGATCATTTTGAGAAGTACATAGCTCGGAAATGTCTTCCGTTCCACTTCTCGGATTTTGCCGTCGGTAATCTCGGTTACCTTTTCTGTGGGAACCCGCACTTCCAAAATCATGTCATGCAGTTTCCGGTTTTCCACAACTTTTTCGATGTCCTGGGCTACTTTATTTTCATAGCCGGAATAAGTGTGGATGACGTACCATTTTGCAGTTTCTGACATACAAAGTGCCTCCCTGTGTCCTTACTTAGAAAGTCCCATCAGGAATTGCATCAGGTTCAGGAAGCCCAGATCCAACAGACCGATTACAACGCTGCCGACAATTACAACGCACAAAACCACGAGGGTGTTGTTGAATACGGACTTTTTGGTAGGCCATACAACCTTTTTGAATTCCTTTTTCAGATCCTTAAACCAAGCGGCAATTCTCTTGAAAACGGACTTTTTGTCTTTTTCTTTTTTGGATTTTCCGGAGTCTGCGGCATTCGCCTTTTTTTCCTTCTTGGTAGCCTTTTCTTCTGAAAGAGCCGCCTTTTTTTCTTTGTCGGACATCTCAGAACCTCCAGTCATCACTTTGTTTCTCTGTGCAAAGTATGTTTCCGGCAGAACTTGCAGTGTTTGTTCATTTCAATCCGTTCCGGATTGTTACGCTTGTTCTTCTTGGTTACATAGTTGCGACGCTTGCATTCTGTGCAAGCCAGTGTTACCTTCACTCTCATTATCGGCACCTCCTGCTCTTATACTCCTCCCCGTCCTGCGAATGCAGCGGGAGACGGTTCGTTTGCCTCCCTCAAATACAGGTTTCTCTTGTAAAAAAGCACAAAAAGAAACCCCTGTAACAGAGGTGCTATCATTATATCATGTTTCGCAGCGTTTGTCAAGCAGTTTTCCAAAAAAACCGCAAAAAATCTGATTTTCCCGGATTTCTGGAAAAAGCGGGGCGAAAAAGGCTTGCAGAATGTTATGAAACCTGCTATAATAAAATAGACTGTTGTATGGAGGGCGTTTTTTGGCGGTTCTCCGTAAATGAATCAAAGTTAGGAGTTTTTTCTTATGGCAAAAACGAGAGTAGCCGTTTTGTTTGGCGGCGTTTCCAGCGAACATGAAGTTTCCCTGATGTCTGCAACCAATGTGATTCGCAGCATTCCGAAGGAAAAATACGAAGTCATTTGTATTGGGATTACCAAGAAGGGCAGATGGCTGTATTTTCCGGGCGATGTCAGTGAAATTGCTTCTGGTGCATGGGAAACAAACCCGGACTGCACCGCTGCAATTATTTCCCCAGACCCGATTCACAAGGGGATTATCACGATTGAAAACGGGGAAACCTATAATAAAAAGATTGATGTTGTCTTTCCGGTGCTGCACGGCAGAAACGGCGAAGACGGCAGATTACAGGGACTGTTGGAACTGGCAAAGCTGCCGTATGTTGGATGCGGTACTCTGAGCAGTGCTCTCTGCATGGATAAGTGCATGACCCATACCGTTCTGGACTACAATGGCATTCGTACAGCAAAGTGGGCTTGCGTCAGCCAGCGGGAAATTGGAAAGATGGAAGAAACCTGTCAGGCAATTGCAGAAACATTGGGCTTTCCAGTCTTTGTAAAGCCGGCAAATGCAGGTTCTTCTGTGGGTGTCAACAAGGCAACCGATATGGAAACCCTTCGGGAAGCCATTCAGATTGCATTTTCTCATGACTGCAAGGTCGTAATTGAAGAATTTATTGACGGCAAAGAACTGGAAGTGGCAGTATTCGGCTATGATGCACCGTTTGCATCTTATGTTGGAGAAATCCAGCCGGCAGCAGAATTTTACGACTATGAAGACAAATACATCACAGGCACTTCTCAGCTCTTTATTCCGGCACGGATTACCGATGCACAGTCGGATATGCTGCGGGAAACTGCTGTTAAGGCATACAAGGCACTGGGCTGCAAGGGCTTGTCGAGAGTGGACTTCTTCCTGCAAAAGGATGGCGGCATCATTCTGAACGAAATCAACACCCTGCCGGGCTTCACCAACATCAGCATGTATCCGAAGCTGATGGAACATCTGGGCATGTCACAGGAATACTTAGTGGATAAGTTGATTGAACAGGCAATGGAAAATGCAGAACGGATGTATTAATACAGCCGGAACGCAGTCATTTCATGGAGAAGCAGAGAGGATAGAGAGCATGAAAAATGATGCCATCGGTGTATTTGATTCTGGCATGGGCGGTTTGACAACGGTCAAAGAACTGAATCGATTGTTACCGCATGAGAATATTATTTATTTTGGAGATACTGCTCGTGTTCCATACGGCAGCCGCAGTCCGGAAACGATTCTGCTGTATGCCAAGGAGGACGTTGCATTTCTGCGACAGTATCAGGTGAAAATGATTATTGCAGCCTGCGGAACGGTGAGTTCCATCGTTGGCGACCAGCCCTTTGTAACAGATATTCCGTTTGCCGGTGTCATTTATCCGGCAGTCGAGGCAGCTTGTGCCGTCACCAAAACCAAACGAATTGGAATCATCGGCACACCGGCAACCATTAAAAGCAAGAGCTATGAGAAAGCCATTTTGCAGCGGCATCCGGATTTCTTTGTTGCAACGCAGGCGTGTCCGCTGTTCGTTCATCTGGTGGAGAACGGTTATACCGATTTCAACAATCCTGTGACCCGACTGGTTGCAGAGGAATATTTAACGCCGATAAAAGAACAGAAAGTGGACACCTTGATTTTAGGATGTACCCATTATCCGGTGATTGCGGATTTAATCGGGGATATTATGGGACGGGATGTTGCCCTGATTTCTCCGGGTGCAGAAACCGCCGGCTATGCAAAGAAATGTCTGGCAGAACAAAACCTGCTGAGTGACCGGACAGAAAAGGGCAAAAACACATACTATGTCAGCGATAGCGTTTCTCTGTTTACCGAGAATGCAGCCCATTTCTTACAGGAAGAGGTGTCCGGTGCGGTTTATCAGAGCAGCTGGCAGAAGGAGGCAGGCTGTTGAAGAAAAAAGTAGAAATTATCCTGCGGAGCGTGCAGCGAAACGAAGAGGAAGAAAACGAAACAGAACTGCGAACCGAAGGCGTTTATGAGCACGACGGAAAAAACTGGTCGGTTTCCTATGAAGAATCGGAAGCAACCGGCTTTGAGGACTCCACTACGGAAATCACTGGAACAGAGGGACGGTGCGTTTCCATTGTACGGCGTGGTTCGGCAAATTCCAACCTGATGATTGAAACGGGGAAGAAACATTATTGCCTGTACGGAACACCGTTCGGTGATATGACCCTTGGGATTTATACCAACAAGATTGAAGACAATCTAAGCCCACAGGGCGGTCGGTTGTATCTGCGGTATACGCTGGATGTCAATGCGTCTTTCTTATCCGATAATGAAATTTATCTGGAAGTCGTAACGCAGCAGGAAGCATAAATACAGGAAGCAAACACAAAGAGAGTGAGGAATTTTAGAATATGGCAGATTGCATGAAACTTGCAGAAAAGGAATTATATACCTTATTATTAGAGAGCGTCGGCCGTGCAGTTGCGGCAGGCACATTGCCGGCAGAGCCGATGAACACTTTCAAGATTGAAGTTCCGGCAGATAAAAGCCACGGCGATTTTGCAGCAAATATTGCAATGGTAAATGCAAAGGCATTCCGGATGCCGCCAAGAAAGATTGCAGAGGCAATTTTCAACGAATTGCAGTTGCAGGGCAGCAGCTTTGAAAAGGCAGAAATTGCAGGGCCGGGCTTCATGAACTTTTTCCTGAAACGGCAGTGGTTTTCTAAGACGGTACAGACCGTTCTGGCGGAAGGCGATGACTACGGCAAGACCGAAACCGGAGCAGGCAAGCGGATTTTGGTGGAATTTGTATCTGCCAACCCAACAGGCCCGATGCATGTCGGAAATGCAAGAGGCGGTGCACTGGGCGACAGCCTTGCAGAAATCTTGAACTGGGCTGGCTACCATGCAGAACGGGAATTTTACATCAATGATGCTGGTAATCAGATTGAAAAGTTTGCCACTTCGCTGGAAGTGCGGTATTTGCAGCTGTTTGACCCGTCCATTCCGATGCCGGAAGATGCGTATCAGGGCGTGGACATCATCGAACACGCAGAAGCATTTCGGGATTTGTATGGCGACAAATATGTGAACTGCGACAGCAAGCAGCGGAGAGATGCATTAGTTGGCTATGCTCTGCCGAAGAACATTGCCGGACTGGAACGGGATTTGAAGAAGTACCGCATTGTCTATGACAACTGGTTTCGGGAAAGCACCCTGCACAAGAACGGCAGTGTAAAACATGTAGTAGAAGAGTTGACCAAGCGGGGCTATACTTACGAACAGGATGGAGCAGTTTGGTTCAAGGCAACAGAATTCGGTGCAGATAAGGATTTTGTACTGGTTCGTGCGAACGGAATCCCGACTTACATTGTGCCGGATATCGCTTACCACTATGACAAGCTGATGACCAGACACTTTGACCGTGCGATTGATATTCTGGGTGCTGACCACCACGGTTATGTACCACGCTTGAAAGCAGCCCTGACTGCAATGGGGGCAGATGCAAACCGGTTGGATGTTGTTCTGATGCAGATGGTAATGCTGATGCGGGACGGCGAAGTCGTAAAGCTGTCCAAGCGGAGCGGAAAGGCAATCACACTGGTAACCCTGCTGGATGAAATTCCGATTGATGCAGCAAGATTTTTCTTTAATACCAGAGAAGCAAATTCCCACTTTGAATTTGATTTGGATTTGGCTGTGGAACAGTCCTCTCAGAATCCGGTTTACTATGTTCAGTATGCCCATGCAAGAATTTGCAGCTTGCTGCGGAACATGGAAGAAGAAGGCGTTTCTGTGGGCGAAGCAGATTTGTCTGTTCTGAATCTGCTGGAACAGCCGCAGGAAATTGCTCTGATTCGGCATCTGGCAGCACTGCCATCCAGAATTGATGCAGCAGCTGCTTCCTATGACCCGTCTGAAATGACCAAGTATGCAACGGAACTGGCAACACTGTTCCATAAGTTCTATGATGCTTGCACGGTTAAGCACGCAGAACCGGAACTCCAGCAGGCAAGACTGCTGCTCTGTCAGGCAGCCAAGCAGGCTCTGCGGAATACACTGCGGATTTTGAAAATTGATTGTCCGGAAAAGATGTAAATCCAATTTTCCGGAAGAATCACTGGAAAATAACTCTTTTTTTGCAAGTTCCTTTGTGATAGTTTCATGAAAAATATAAATTTTACAATTCGTCTATATCTTTTTGCGGTCGGATGTGCTACAATTTTCTATATATTCGAGCAGTTTGCTCGGATAACGGACAAGAAACCGTTTTGCGTTGTTGTATAAGATAGAAAACGAAAGGATGTTTCAATATGTCGAATCGATTGTTTCAGGGGCTTGTCCATCAGATGCGGGATACCATTGATGCGACTGTCGGCGTTGTGGATGATAGTGCAACCATTATTGCTTGCAGCGATCTGACGAAAGTCGGCACCACCAATGAATTCGTTTCTTTGGATCTGAGTGATGTCCATGATATTTTTATCCGGGACGGATATACATATAAGCCGTTCGGCTCTCCGAATAAGCCGGAATATGCGGTATTCGTAGAGGGCGTAGATGATGCAGCTGCAAAGTATGCCAACATTCTGGCAATTGCACTGTTTAACGTTAAACAGTATTATGATGAAAAATATGACCGCAACAACTTCATCAAGAATGTGGTTTTAGACAACGTCCTGCCGGGCGATATTGTCATCAAGGCAAGAGAACTGCATTTTAATGCGGAAGTCAGCCGGGTTGTCCTGCTGATTCGGATTGTATCCACCAATGATGTTTCTGCTTATGATGTCATCCAGAACCTGTTCCCGGACAAGAACAAGGATTTTGTCTTTACTATTTCGGAAAGTGATATCGTTCTGGTAAAGGAAATCAAGGGGGCTGTGGACGCCAAAGACTTGGAAAAGCTGGCTCGTTCCATTGCGGATACACTCAGCGGCGAATTTTATACCCGTGTCAATGTCGGTATCGGTACCATTGTGGACAGCATCAAAGAACTGTCCCGTTCCTTCAAGGAGGCACAGACCGCTCTGGAAGTCGGAAAGGTCTTCGATACGGATAAAGCCATTGTCAGCTACGATAATCTGGGCATTGCACGCCTGATTTACCACCTGCCGACCACCTTGTGTGAAACATTCTTACACGAAGTGTTCAAGCGGGGCAGCATTGAATCTTTGGATCACGAAACACTGTTTACCATTCAAAAGTTCTTTGAAAATAATCTGAATGTTTCTGAAACTTCCAGAAAGCTGTTTGTACACCGGAATACGCTGGTATACCGGCTGGAAAAGATCAAGAAGCTGACAGGTTTGGACTTGCGGGAATTTGACCACGCCATCATCTTTAAGATCGCATTGATGGTTAAGCGGTATCTGTCCGCAAATCCGGCAAAATTCTAACCATTTTCGGTCTGTCATCTATCTGAACATAGAAAGGACTGTATAAGACACATGGTGGAAATGAGAGATGTCTCTGTTGTGTACTCCGGCGGTGTCGATGCCTTGCATAACGTCAACCTGAAAATCAATGATGGGGACTTTGCATTTGTCGTTGGACCATCGGGTGCAGGAAAAAGTACCATGATCAAGCTGATTTTAAAGGAAATCAACCCAAGCAGCGGTACGGTTTTCGTCAACGGCTACCATCTCGGAAAACTGAAGCAGCGGCAAGTGCCGGCACTGCGGCGGACGATTGGGTTTGTCTTTCAGGATTTCCGTCTGATTCCGTCCATGACGGTGTATGAAAACATCGCATTTGTGCTGCGAGTGATTGACGCACCCACTTCGTATATCAAAAAGCGAGTGGCGTATGTGATCGATTTGGTTGGCTTGCAGGATAAAGCAAAAAATTATCCGAACGAGCTGTCCGGCGGCGAAATGCAGCGGGTTGCCATTGCAAGAGCACTGGTCAATGACCCGCAGCTGATTATTGCGGACGAACCAACCGGCAACATTGATCCGGAACTTTCTTATGAAATCGTAGACCTTCTGCGGGAAATTAACGAATGCGGCACAACCATTCTCATGGTTACGCATGAACACAGTTTAGTTCGTTATTTTGGTGGGCGGATTATCACGATTCAACAGGGTCGGATTGTGTTTGACGAAGTAGTTGGAGGCAATTTAATTCATGAAAGTTAGTGGCTTAAAGTATTTGGCCAAACAAGGAGTGGAAAATATCTGGAAAAACCGGATGATGTCGTTTGCATCATTTTGTGTGCTTCTGGTTTCTCTGCTTCTGGTTGGTGTTGCAACGCTGTTCTATATGAACATCTCTTCGATGATGGGCGGTATTGAAAATAAAAATGAAATCATTGTTTATTTGGATGAAAATACCACACAGGAAGAGGTCAGCGTCCTGAAGGGACAGCTGAGCCAGATTGACAACATCGCAGAGGTCAATTTTTATTCCAAGGAAGAATCATTTGAAGACTTGAAAAACAGCATGGACGGGTACGAAATGCTCTTCGATTCGCTTGGAGACGACAATCCTTTGGTTGATGCTTATCGCCTGCGGGTGAAGAATATCGACCAGATTGCAGATACCATTGTCCAGATTGAATCTCTGGATCATATCTATTCCATACGAGCACCGATGGATTTCGTCAATCTGTTGATGGAACTGCGGCGAATCATTACCATTGTATGCAGCGTGATTATCGTTGCATTGATTGTAATTTCGCTGGTCATCATTGCGAATACTACAAAAGCAAGTGTATTTGCAAGACGTTCCGAGATTCAGATTATGAAATATGTTGGTGCGACCAATGCATTCATTCGGATTCCTTTTTTCGTAGAAGGCATGGTGACAGGATTTTTGGCCGGCTGTGTGGCGTTTGTCATCACGTGGGTCAGCTATGATTCCCTGATTAACCTTGTAACGAATCAGACGGATTTTGTTTCTGTCATCGGCAGAGGCAGCATCATGTCATTCGGACAAGTTGCCGGAGTCGTTGCTCTTGCCTATATTGGCAGCGGTGTGCTGTTTGGTGCACTTGGCAGCGTCTTATCTATGAGAAAACATCTGAATGTCTAAAAGGAGGAAACAGTATATGATGCGTTTAAAAGGAATGAAGCGGTTTCTGTCGGTTGTCCTGTGTGCAGCAATTTTAACCGGCGGCGTTTATAGCGGAACAGGCGTTGTAAAATCTGTTCCAGTTTCCGCAATGACGCTGGCAGAATTGCAGAGCGAAAAACAGGCAAATGCAGACAAGATTGCAAAAATGCAAAAGGAATTGGATGACCTGGGCAGCGAACAGCAGGAACAGGCAGGCTTCCAGAAGACTTTGGAAGAAAAGATTTCTTTGCAGCAGTCAAATTTGCAAATCGTTGATGAGGAACTGACTCGTCTGGAAGACGCAATTACCGACAAAGAACAGGAAATTTGCGATTTGAAGAATGAGGTTGCTGCACTGGATGCAGAAATCTCAAACGGTTTGGAAGAATTTAAGCAGCGGCTGCGGGTCATGTATGTACAGGGCAACGACAGCTTAGCGTCTGCTTTGGTTGGTTCAACCGACTTTTACGACTTGCTTTCCAAGTATGACTTGATGTCACGGGTTGCAAAGCATGATAATGAATTGGTTTCCAATCTGAAGGAAAAGCTGGAAACCTGCCAGCAGAAGCAGCAGTCTTTGGAAGAAGAAAAGAATGCACTGGCAGAACAGAAAGCATCAGAAAAGCAGAAGAAAGAAGAATTTTCTGCTGCATTGGAACAGCTTCAGGATGATTATGCCATGTCAACCGATGAATCCATTCGGTCAGCAGCGGATGAAACCCACGACCATGACCATGAAAGTGATGCATCCAATCCGGACAGCGTTGTAAGAGATGCAGAATCGCAGCAGATTCAGGCAGAAATTCGGAAGTCGCAGGAGGCAGCTCGTGCAACTGCAACGACTACGACCACCACAACAACGACAACCGAAGAAACAACGACAACCACAACCACCACAACGACAGAAGAAGCGTTTGACGTTGTAGAAACCACAGAGGAAACAACCACCACAACGACAACAGAAGATCCGTGGTCGGCAGAAGATTGGGAAACCACAACTACCGAAGAAACGACTACCACGACAGAGCCGGAAGTGACAACCATTCCGTATGAAGCGGTAGAAACAACCACTTACTGGGAAGAAACCACTACCACAACGGAAACGACCGAAGCAATTGAAACGGAACCAGTTGTGGAAGAAACAACCACCACGACCACAACGGAAGAAGTAACCACTGCTCCGGAAACAACCACAACACCAGAAACCACAACGACCATTGCAACCACTGCTGCTCCATATAATGAATCGCAGTTTGCATGGCCAGTTCCGGGATTCTATTATATCTCCAGTGGTTATGGTCCACGTTGGGACAGCACACACGGCGGTATTGATATTGCAGGTGGCGGCATTAGCGGTGCATCTGTAGTAGCATCCAGAAGTGGTACTGTAATTTATGTCAGCAATACCTGCACCCATAACTATGGGAAGGATTCCAGCTGCGGATGCGGCGGCGGCTACGGCAACTACTGCATCATTGAACATGATGGTACATATTCTACCGTATACGGTCATATGGCATCTTTGAATGTGTCCTATGGACAGCATGTCAATCAGGGTGATGTGATCGGTTACGTTGGTTCGACTGGCTGGTCAACCGGTTACCATCTGCACTTTGAAATTCGTGTCAATGGCAGCAGAGTCGATCCGACAGGGTATTTGTATTAAAAATTACAAAAGAAAAAACGGTATTTGGAATAGCATATGAATCAGACAGAGCAGGGGGACTGGGGACAGTTTCACTGCTCTGTTTTTTAGAAAGGAATCAACAACATGCAAAAACGTACTTTTTTCAAGCGGCTGTTTGTAGGATTGCTGCTGGCAATCATTGTTTGTATGGGCGTTGTGATTTATCGGCTGCAAGCAAGCCTGTATGCAGTACAAACCGCACTGGGTGACAATCAGCGAATCAGTGTGTTGGAACAGGCAGTTTCGGACAATTATTATGAATCGGTCGATGATTCCAAGCTGATGGATGGTGCATTGAAAGGCTATATCAGTGCACTGGATGACCCCTATTCTGGCTATCTGACTAATGAAGAATATCACCAGTGGCAGAGCAATGAAGCTGGCGTTTCCGTTGGAATCGGGGTAACCGTCACTTTGACTGAGGATGAAAGCGGTTTGCAGATCGTTTCTGTTGAAAATCCATCTCCTGCAAAATTAGCAGGCTTACAGGCGGACGACATTATTACAGCTGTGGACGGAGAAACAGTTGCCGTTCTGGGCTATCAGGAGGCAGTCAGTCATGTGCGTGGAGAGGCAGATACCAGCGTAGAACTGACGATTCAGCGTGGAAAAACAGAACTGAAAAAAACGGTTCAGCGGCAGGAAATGCAAGTCACATCTGCTTATGGAACGATGCTGGAAAATAAAATCGGATATATTCGCATTGCCTCTTTTAAAGAAAATACCGTGGAACAGTTCCAAAATGCATTGAATCAGCTGCTGAAACAAGGTGCAAAAGGACTGGTATTTGACGTTCGGGAGGATGGCGGCGGACTGGTTGCTGCTCTTGAAAAGATTGTAGACCCATTACTTCCGGCTGGAGATATTGCAACGGCAACTTATCAGGACGGAACAACAAAAGTTTTGGTGCATTCCGATGCAAACGAATTGAACTTGCCCATGATGGTATTGGTCAATGGAAATACTGCCAGTGCAGCAGAATTGTTTACCGCTTCGCTGAAAGACTTCGGAAAGGCGGAAGTCATCGGCGAGCAGACATTCGGAAAAGGCATCATGCAGAATACGTTTGAACTGCCAGACGGCGGAGCAGTTACCTTGACGGTTGCCACCTATCAGACCACAAAGGGCGAATGCTATCATGGCGTTGGAATTACGCCGGATGTTATCATGGAAGAAGATTATGAAAAGGTAGACTTCGACCACCCAAATCCGGAACAGGATGCACAGTTGAAACAGGTGATGGAACTGCTGCAAAGCAAAATCAGCAGTTAATTTGAAAGAAAATGGCATGGATTTGACTTGAAATATCAGAAAATCCCCCTGCTGGAACGAAAATCCGTTCAGCAGGGGGAATTTTTATGAATAAATTGTAAAATACAGCAAAACCATCTTGACACAACTGTATCTACTGTATATACTGTATATATACGGTAGGCAAGGAGGAATGCATATGCAGCTGATGATTCGCAACAATACTGCTGCTCCAATTTATCAGCAAATTTATCAGCAAATCAAAGAACAGATTATCAACGGAACATTAGAAGAAGACACGATGTTGCCATCTATTCGCAGTCTGGCGAAAGAACTGCGGATTAGTATTATTACCACAAAACGGGCTTATGAAGAACTGGAACGGGATGGATTTGTCTATACCATTGCCGGAAAAGGCGTTTTTGTCGCACGAAAAAATACAGAAGTCCTGCGGGAAGAATGGCTGCGACAGATTGAATCGCATATGGAAGCGATTGCAACACTGGCAAAGGGCTGCGGACTTTCCAAAGCGGACTTACAGGAAATGTTGAATATGATTTATGAGGAGGATGCATCATGCAATATGCCATCGAAATAAAAAATCTCTGCAAACAATATCCGAAATTTGCATTGCAATCGGTCAGCTTTACGCTGCCAATGGGCTATATTATGGGCTTTATCGGAGAGAACGGAGCAGGAAAAACAACTGTTATGAAGTCCATGCTGCACTTGGTACGTCCAGACAGCGGAACGGTTCTGCTGCTCGGACAGGATGCCACAAAGGAAAATGCAGCGTTGAAACAGCAAATCGGTGTGGTACTGGACACGGCAAACTTTCCACAAAGTTTCACCACACAGGATGTGCACCAGATGTTGAAACGGGTCTATTCCAACTGGGACGGGGCACTATATCAACAGTATCTGGAACAATTTCACTTGCCGGAAAAGAAAAAGTTCAAGGAATTTTCCATGGGCATGAAGAAAAAGTTAGCTGTGGCAGCTGCTCTTGCCCATCATCCAAAGCTTTTGATTTTGGATGAAGTGACTGCCGGATTAGATCCGATGGTGCGAGAGGAAATTTTAGACGTTTTTCGAGATTTTGTCAGCGATGGGGAACATTCCATTTTGATTTCTTCACATATCATCAGCGACTTGGAGAAAATCTGTGATTACATCACGTTTCTACATGAGGGAACGGTACTGTTCAGCATGGAACGGGATACCCTGCTGGATACCTATTGCATGGTACAGTGTACGGCGGAAGATGCAGAAGCACTCATGCCGGAGGCAATCTGCGGCAGACGGGAAACGCCATATCATGTGGAACTGCTCTGTAAACGGGATTTGCTGCCATCTGCATTTGAAGCAGAACCGGCAAACATCGAAGATATTATGGTTTTCCTGACAAAGTATGCAGTAGGGGGCGAATAAAATGCAAACACTGCTATGGTATCGGTTTCAAACAATCTGGAAACAGATGAAAGTGGTTCTTATTTGTATGGGTGTGCTTGCCGGAGCGGTGTTGCTGTTCGCTTTGATTGGCGGAGCAGCTGCATGGGAAGCAGGTTCTTTTTTCTTTGGTTTTTTTGTTGCATTTCTTTCCATCTATGTTTCCATGCTGCCGATTTTTGTTTTACAGGTGGAGGAGCAGGAAAAAAATACAGATTTGCTGCTGACTCTTCCACTCACTCGGAAACAAATTGCTCTGGGCAATTATGTTTTAACCTGGGTTTGTGCGGCAATCATGGGCGGCTATGCATTGCTGTTGATGATTGCTTTGCAGGGCATATGGGGAATTGTTGCAGTTGCAATGGGCATTGTTCTGTTGGTGAATACGATTTATCTGCCGTTGTTTGTGTATTTCGGCAGCCAGAAAGCATTGATTTTTGTACTGCTGTTGATGGTTTCGGGCGGAATTGGCTTTTCTTCTATTTCTGACCAGACGAATGGTTTCCCTTTTGATGGCGGTTTCACAATGGTTTGGATTGTTGGAATCCTTGCAGGATTATTATTGCTGCATGGTGTTTCGTTGTTGTTGACGCTGCATAAATATCAGACAAAAGACTTTTAAGGAGGGATCGTTTCATGCTTGGGATTCTATGGAAAGATTTAAAAGTGATGCGGATGCAAACTGCAATATTAACAAGCATTTTTCTTATGATGACGGTTGCATCTGTTTGGAACACAGGTCGTCAGGATGACATTTCGTTTTTTCTCAATTTTTCAACTTTGATGCCAATTTTTTTCACGTTGCTGCCCTGTTCTGCCTTGGCATTGGAGCAGCAGGAGCAAACCAACGCTTGGCTGATGACATTGCCATGTTCCAGAAAACAAATGGTGCTGGAGAAATATGTATTGCTGCTGGTGTTTGGCTTGGGTTCAGCGGCAGTTGTTGGGATTGTCACAGCGATTTTAAAGGGAAATGCGTTATCATTTGCGTTGGCAATGCGTTCCGGCATCTTGGGAATTTGTTTTCAGTGCGTTTTGTTGCCATTGTATTATAAGCTGGGCTTTCAGAAGGCAAAATTTATTTATATGCTGCTCGGTGCACTGGTCGGCGGTGTAACAGGATTTTTAAGCGGTTCAGATTCTACATGGTTGACATCCCTGCATCTCTCTATAACGCTGTGGATTTGCAGTATTGTTTGTCTGGTGTTACTGCCGATTTCTATGCGGTTTTCTGTACAGTGGATGGCAGAGAAGGAGTATTAAAAGTTAGAAGAAGTAGGTTCTATTTTGTATAGTTGACATCTTTGTCGCTTTCTGTTACACTAAGAATGGCAGGATTGCCGATATGGGATTGCTGCCAGTTTCCATGCAATGGATGTCAGAAAAGGAGTATTAAAAAAATGGAACGGACGTTGAAAAAGGCAATTCGGACCGCCTCAAATGTCAATTCTCTCATGTTGTTGTTATTTTATGGGCTGATTTATGCGGCAGTGTTTGGAATTCAGTTGTTGATTCCGCATTTGGGGTTCAGTGATTCTATTTATTATGAGGCGATTTATGAAGTCATCGTCTACTTTGTGCAGTATGTTGTCGTTGTACCCGTGCTATTATTATTGTTTCGGGCGATTCTGGGCAGAAAAATTGGCTGGAACTTGAAAGACAGCTATCGAAAACCACAGGCTTCCGGCGGACAGCTGTTCCGGTGGTGTCTGATTGCATTGGGGCTGGTGTATGCCACTTCGATGGCAAGTCAAATCTTTTTCAATGTGGTTGAGATGGTCACGGATGTGGAATTACAAGCACCCTCTATGGTTGCAGAAGAAAACTGGGTTGGCTATCTGAATAATATTGTTGCATTTTCGCTCTATGCACCGATTTTTGAAGAGATGCTGTTTCGGGCAACGCTTTTCCGCAATACCGAGCGGTTCGGCAGCTGGTTTGGTGTCATTACGATTGGAATCACCTTTGGGCTGTGGCACTGCAATTATGAGCAGTTTTTCTATACTGCGGTTTTGGGCATTTGTGCTGCGTTCTTAACCGCAAAAACACGTTCGGTTCTGCCAGCGATGGCAATTCATTTCACGATGAATTTCATTGGAGCGATGCTGTCCATTGCTTATAGTGGATTGGATCTGGACAATCTGGATTTAGAAGTGATGTTGCAGCATCCGCTGAAAATGCTGTTGTTGGCAGGCATGAATTTCTTAGTGATTGGGATTCTGATTGCTGGCTGTGTGCTGTTTATTGTGGAATTGGTGAAACATCGGGAAACATTCCGGTTGGGGAATACCGTTCCGCAGGTGAGCGGTGGCAAGAAAGCACTGGTTTACTGGACCGCTCCGGTTACCATTGTTTGTGTGATTGTCTTTTTGGCGATGGCAATCGTCAATGCAATTGGGTAAAATGAAAAAATAAGTGCCCCTCCGGCAGTTGCTGGAGAGGCACATTTTGGTTATAGGGAAATCTCGGTTATCGGATAATTTTTGTGACTTTATAGCCAGCGTTTTGAATGGCGGTGCGAAGTTCTGCATCGGTTGGTGTTCCCTTGCAGTATGCCCGATTTTCCGACAGAACCACTCTCATTTCTGTAACGCCAGAAACAGACTGCAAAGCTTTCGTAACAGCTGCCACGCAGTGTTCGCACATCATACCTTTGATTTGAATGACAATTTCGCCATTTGCAACAGGTGTTGTATCAGCTTTTTTGTTGGCAGATTTTCCGAATGGACGGAATCGCCGCAGCCGCAGGGCATTGCTGACAACAAAGACAGAACTAAAACTCATGGCTGCTGCTCCGAGCATTGGATTCATTTCCCATCCGAAAATTGGATAGAACACACCAGCTGCAATCGGAATACCGATGAAGTTGTAGATAAATGCCCAGAACAGATTCTCTTTGATGTTGCGAATGGTTGCCCGACTCAGCTGAATGGCTGTGACAGCATCCTGTAAATCGTTCCGCATCAAGACAATATCAGCAGAGTCAATGGCAGCATCTGTTCCCGCTCCAATGGCAATTCCCACATCAGCTTGTGTCAGTGCCGGAGCATCGTTGATACCATCGCCAATCATGGCAGTTTTCTTGCCATCTGCCTGTAACTGCTTAACTTGCATTGCCTTGTCCTGTGGCAGAACATCTGCGATAACATGCGTAATTCCTGCCTGCTGAGCAATGGCTTCTGCGGTCAGACGGTTGTCACCTGTTAAAAGAATGACATCCAGCCCCATCCGCTGAAATTCTGCAACAGCAGTTCGGCTGGTCTGGCGAATTGGGTCAGCAGCGGTGAGTGTGCCGAGCAATTTTCCATTCGCTGCGAAATAGAGCGGTGTTTTGCCTGCTTTTGCAAAAGCTTCCTGTTTTTCCGTACTGGGGAGGGAAATATGATTGGCTTCCATCATCTTTTGATTGCCGCCGAAGCAGTGCATCCCGTTGCAGATACCGGAAACACCTTGTCCGGCAGTCTGTGCAAATTGTTCTGCTGGCTGGAGCGGAATGTTTTGCTGTTTGCAGTAGGTTACAATCGCAGCAGCAAGCGGATGTTCGGACGGCTGTTCCAGTGCATAGGCAACGGATAATAAGGTTTCTGCGGAAACGCCTTCTTCCGGTAGAACATCCATAACCGTTGGAACGCCCTCTGTCAGTGTTCCGGTTTTATCCAAGACAACGGCTTTCACGCTGTGGGCAGTTTCCAAACTCTCGGCAGATTTGATTAGAATGCCGTTTTTCGCACCCTGTCCAGTTCCGACCATAATTGCAGTCGGGGTTGCAAGTCCTAAGGCACACGGGCAGGAGATTACCAGAACGGAAACCGCTGCTTTCAGTGCCATGCTGAACGGATTTCCAGTCAGCAGCCATACAATCAGAGTTATAATGGCAATGCTAATGACAATCGGAACAAAAACGCCGCTGATTTTATCAGCTAAGCGGGCAATCGGAGCTTTGGAGCTGCCAGCTTCTTCGACCAGACGAATAATTTGCGAAAGGGTCGTGTCTGCTCCTACTTGTTCTGCCCGATATTCAAGATAACCGGAACGGCAAGTGGTTGCACTTAAAATGCGGTCACCAACCTGTTTTTCGACTGGTAAGCTTTCGCCAGTCAGGGCGGATTCATCTACAGAACCCTGTCCACTGATTACCGTTCCATCTGCTGGAATGGCAGCACCAGTTTTTACGAGAATCGTATCTCCAACTTGAATGGAAGCGGTTGGAATTTCCTGTTCCACACCGTTTCGGCGAACCAGTGCGGTTTGTGGGGTCAGCTTTACCAGCGAGGAAATCGCATCTGTAGTTTTGGCTTTGGAACGAGCCTCTAAGAATTTGCCGAGAGAAATCAATGTGAGAATCATGCCGGCAGATTCATAATAGAGTTGGTTCATGTGGCTGTGTGCAGCATCCATATCCATTTGTCCCATATCGTAGGCAATGGCAAAGGTTGCATATAAGCTGTAACAGAAGGAAACCGCAGAACCTAACGCAATCAGAGTATCCATCGTGGGAGCACCATGGAGCAGTGTTGTTGTGCCTTTGATGAAATATTTTCGGTTGAGAAAGAGAATCGGTGTCACGAGAACCAGTTCAATGAGTGCAATCAGCATCATGCTGCTGTGTCCTTTGAGGACGGACGGCAGCGGAAAGATGTTGAGCATATGCCCCATGCCAATATAAAACAGTGGAATTAAAAAGACAATCGACCAAATCAGCCGGTTTCGTTCCGCATGAGCGGAGACAATCGGTGTTCCACCAGTTGGAGCAGCAGCCATTCTGGATTCGGAAAGCGGTGCAGCCCCATAACCAGCTTTTTTGACCGCAGCAAAAATGGTTTCTGGTGTGGTTTCTGCTTCTTCAAATTCTACCGTCATATTATTTTGGAGCAGGTTGACTTGTACCGAATGCACACCGGGAACGGCAGCAACTGCCTTTTGTACATGGGCACTGCATGCACTGCATGTCATTCCCGTGACGGCATAACGTTCTTTTTTCATAATGGGTGAAACCTCCGTTCTGCTTATGGACAAGCAAAGTAATGAAATACAATTCGCAGCCGGAGAACCAATTATTTCATCAGCTTTTGCAGCGTGGTAACCAGTTCTTCAATGACTTCATCGTGACCCTCTCGAATATCCTGAGCTACACAGGTGCGGATATGCTGGGATAACAGTTCTCGGTTAAATGCATGCAGGGCAGCGTTGACAGCGGCGACCTGCACCAGAATATCCGGACAGTAAGCACTTTTTTCGACCATGCCACGAATGCCACGAATTTGACCCTCGATGCGGTTCAGGCGGTGGATGAGTTTGGTGTATTCCTCTTCTGACCGTACTTTTTTCTTATGGCAACAGGGACATGTTTTTTCTTCTTGTTCTTCCATGAATGGCATCCTCCTTTTTTGTGATAGTCTTATTATATACCCCTATGGGGTATTTGTCAAGAGGAAACCGAAAATTTTTGAGGGGAATCTGCCGAAATTTTTTCAAAATGCAAAAAAAGTCTTGTATCTGTTTTCCAATTGTGGTATACTATTTCTGTAAAAAAGAAGTGAGGTTGAAAACATATGGTAAAATTGATTGCTGCGGATATGGATGGAACACTTTTGGATGACCAGAAACGATTGCCGAACGGCTTTCCAAAGCTGCTGGAATGTCTGGCAAAGCGTGGGGTTGCGTTTGCCGTTGCAAGCGGTCGTTCTTATCCGGCATTACAAATGCTTTTCGGCAAAAAAACAGAGGAACTGCTTCTGATTTGTGACAATGGTGCACACGTGCGGATTCCGGGGAAAGCACCTGTTTATCAGTGTATGCCGTTTTCTGTAGTGCATGCGGTATTAGACCTCTGTCAGAAATTGCCGTCTGTTGTTCCGGTTCTGTGCGGAGTGGATGGGATTTATTACCCAAAGGCTGCAAAATCTCAATTTGAGCAGGAAATAACCAACTTTTATGTGCAGTTTTCTGCAATCCCTTATGCAGAATTGTATACCGTGACTGACCCAATCATCAAAATCGCCCTCTGTGCCATGAATGGTTCTTTGGAACAAGTTTATGCTGTCTTGCGGGAACGGTTCGGAGAAAATTATGAGATCGTCATTTCCGGAGATGTCTGGATGGATATGATGTGCAAGCAGGTCAGCAAGGGCAATGCACTTTCCGATATTCAGTCACTTTTGCAAGTTTCTCCGGCGGAAACAATGGCGTTCGGCGATTATCAGAATGATATTTCCATGTTTACAAAGGCAGATTACAGCTATGCCATGGGACAGGCAAGCGATGCGGTCAAGCAGCATGCACGATTTGTTGCACCACCTAACACGGAAAATGGTGTCGTACGGACAATCTGTGAAGCCTTACAAATAACAGAGAAGGAATTTATGCAATGAAAAAGCATATATGGCTGCCGCTCAGTATTTGGTTTTCTGTGTTGCAGTGTTTTTGCTGGAACTGGAAACTTCCGGTTTCTGCGGAAACAACACAGACTTTGCGAACGGCAGACGGAATTTATTATGAAATTCTGGACAATCAAGCAGTGCAAATTACCGGCTCGAAAGATACCCTCTCGGAACTCGTTGTTCCCAATGAGATTGACGGGCTGCCTGTGACGAAAATCAAAGACTATGCCTTTGTGAATCATACACGGCTGCGGTCGGTCAGTATCTCGGAATCTGTGCAGGAAATTGGAAGCTATGCGTTTATCGATTGCAGCCGGCTCGAAACGATTACCATTCCGGATACGGTGCAGGATGTGGGCTGGGGGATTTTCTCCCATACCCCTTGGTTGAATGCACAGACAGACCCCTATGTCATCATCGGCAATCAAATTCTGATTGCTTATAAGGGAACTTCTGAGGATGTTGTGATTCCAGATGGTGTTCGCATCATTGCTGGATTTACATTTGAGAATGACATGACCATTCAATCTGTACAGCTACCGGATTCTTTGATTTCGCTGAATGCCTATGCATTCGCAGGCTGCCGAAATTTGCAGGAACTGCAACTTCCAGGACAGCTGCAAAAAATCGGAGCGAATGCATTTTTTGAGTGCAAGCAGCTGCAAAGTATGAATGTTCCGGATACTGTACAGCAAATCGGCGAGCAGGCGTTTTATCAGTGCAATGCCCTGCGATGTATTCGATTGCCGGAGGGCATCACGGAAATCAGCACCCGAATGTTCTACCATTGCACAGCATTGCAGAAGATTTCCATTCCCGATTCTGTCCGGCATATTGCCCCCGGAGCATTTCAGGGGTGTACATCATTGACAGCAGTTGTATTGCCGGAATGGTTGATTAGTGTTGGAGAATCTGCCTTTGCGGAGTGCAGCAGATTGCAGCAGATTCTGTTTTGCAGCGTTGCCTGTACGCTGGACAGTTCCGAAACCACATTTCCGGAGCAGGCAATTTTAGTTTCTGAGCCGAACGGCAGTTTCCGCAACTATGCAGATACTTATCAGCGTTCTTTTGTAGCATTGCCCATTTCTTATGGGGATGTGGATGACGATGGAAAAATCGATGTTTCAGATGCGGTTCTGATTCTGGTCGCTTATGCAAAAAGCTGTGCCGATCAGCCGAACAGCTTTAGCGATCGGCAGAAAATCGCCGCAGACTATAACCAAGATGGAAAAATAGAAGTCGGTGACGCTGTGCAGGTGCTGACCTCCTATGCAAAGCTGGCAGCCGGACAGCAGCTGCCATAAATTCGTTGGAAATGAAAAAAGTTTGTTAATTTTTAAAAAACGTGCTTGACAAAACAACAGGGCTGTATTATAATGTCTAACTGTGTGGCATTGCCACATGAGAAAAGTACAATCAGAAAAGGAGGAAACTTATGCCAACGTTTAACCAGTTAGTCCGTAAGGGAAGAAAGGTTCAGGCTGTTAAGTCCACTGCACCGGCTCTGCAAAAGGGTTACAATGCAAAGAAGAAGGTAACAACTGATCAGAGTTCTCCGCAGAAGAGAGGCGTGTGCACCGCAGTTCGTACTGCTACACCGAAGAAGCCGAACTCTGCTATGCGGAAAATTGCCAGAGTTAAGCTGACCAACGGTTATGAAGTAACTTCATACATTCCGGGTATTGGTCACAATCTGCAGGAACACAGCGTGGTTCTGATCCGTGGCGGCCGTGTTAAGGACCTGCCGGGTGTTCGTTACCACATCATCAGAGGCACTTTGGATGCTCAGGGCGTTGCAAACAGAATGCAGGCTCGTTCCAAGTATGGTGCTAAGAGACCGAAGGCTGGCAAGAAGTAAGATTCTGCCAACGATCAAAACAGGAATTACAACTACCACAGGAAGCGTGTGGAGATCATATAGATGTCCGAAGGGACACAGCGATCCTCTGCATTGGCTTCTGACGGTCGGCAGGCGAAAGCTTGCCTGAACGAGTACCTGTGAATTCACGAGAAGCAGCGGCTTCGCTGCAAACAAGCAAATAATGTGAAGGAGGGAAGCGAAAATGCCAAGAAGAGGTAAAATCGCAAAACGTGACGTGCTGGAGGATCCGATTTACAAATCCAAGCTCGTAACCCGTCTGATCAACAATGTAATGGTTGACGGTAAGAAGGGCGTTGCACAGAAGATAGTTTACGGTGCATTCGACATCGTTTCCGAAAAGACCGGTAAAGAAGCATTGGAAATGTTCGAACAGGCAATGGAAAATGTAATGCCGGTTCTGGAAGTAAAGGCTCGCCGTATGGGTGGTGCAACTTACCAGGTTCCGATGGAAGTTCGTCCGGAACGCCGTCAGACACTGGGTCTGCGTTGGATTACAAAGTATTCCAGACTGCGGAACGAAAAGACCATGAAGGAACGTCTTGCAGGCGAAATCCTCGATGCACTGAATAATACAGGCGGTGCATGCAAGAAGCGTGACGATACTCATAAGATGGCAGAAGCAAACAAGGCATTTGCTCACTACCGTTGGTAATCGGACTGCCTTTGTAAAAGAAATAGGAGGATTACTATGGCAAGAGATTGTTCCCTGGAAAATACCAGAAATATCGGCATCATGGCTCACATCGATGCTGGTAAGACAACGACCACGGAGCGTATCTTGTTCTACACCGGTATCAACCATAAGATCGGTGAAACCCACGAGGGTGCATCGACTATGGACTGGATGGAACAGGAAAAAGAAAGAGGTATTACCATTACCTCCGCTGCAACCACTGCATACTGGGGTGGTCACAGAATCAACATCATCGACACACCGGGACACGTTGACTTCACCGTAGAAGTAGAACGTTCTCTGCGTGTATTGGATGGTTCTGTTACCGTTTTCTGTGCAAAGGGCGGTGTTGAACCGCAGTCTGAAACCGTTTGGAGACAGGCTGATAAGTATCAGGTTCCGAGAATGGCGTATGTCAATAAGATGGACATCATGGGTGCAAACTTCTACCGTGTTGTAGAAATGATGCACGACAGACTGAAGTGTAATGCTGTTCCGATTCAGCTGCCGATCGGTGCTGAAAGCGATTTCAAGGGCATCATCGACCTGGTTGAAATGAAGGCTTACGTTTACTATGATGACCTCGGAAAAGATATCCGTGTGGAAGAAATTCCGGACGATATGAAGGAAAAGGCAGAAGAATATCGTGCTTCTTTGATGGAACACGTTGCTGAGCAGGACGATGCATTGATGGAAAAGTACTTCGCTGACGAAGAAATCACCATTGATGAAATCAAGGCTTGCATTCGGAAGTCTACCATTGCAAATACCATGGTACCGGTTGTTTGCGGTACTTCTTATAAGAACAAGGGCGTACAGAAGCTGCTGGATGCCATTGTTGATTACATGCCGTCTCCGCTGGACGTACCGTCTATCAAGGGTACGAATCCGGAAACTGGCGAAGAAGAATTCCGTCATTCTTCTGATTCAGAACCGTTCGCAGCTCTGGCATTTAAGATCGCAACAGACCCGTTCGTTGGTAAGTTGTGCTTCTTCCGTGTATATTCTGGTACCGTTGACGCAGGTTCTACCGTGCTGAACGCAACCAAGGATAACAGAGAAAGAATGGGACGGATCCTTCAGATGCACTCCAACCACAGAAAGGATATCGAAACCGTATATGCTGGTGATATCGCTGCTGCTGTTGGTCTGAAGAATACCACAACCGGTGATACCCTCTGCGACGAAAAGAATCCGATCATTCTGGAATCCATGGAATTCCCAGAACCGGTTATTCAGCTCGCAATCGAACCGAAGACCAAGGCTGGTCAGGAAAAGATGGGCATCGCTCTGGCAAAGCTGGCAGAAGAAGACCCGACCTTTAGAACTTATACCGACGAAGAAACTGGTCAGCCCATCATCGCCGGTATGGGCGAACTGCATCTGGACATCATTGTTGACCGTCTGTTGCGGGAATTTCCGGTAGACGCAAACGTTGGTGCTCCGCAGGTATCCTATAAGGAAACCATTAAGGGCGAAGCTGACGTGGATTACAAGTATAAGAAGCAGTCCGGTGGTAGCGGTCAGTACGGTCATGTTAAGATCCGTGTAAGACCGAACGAATCCGGTAAGGGCTACGAATTCATCAACAAGATTGTCGGCGGTTCGATTCCGAAGGAATATATCCCGGCTGTCGATGCTGGTATCCAGGGTGCAATGCAGGCTGGTATTCTGGCAGGCTATCAGGTTGTTGACGTATCTGTAGAACTGTATGATGGTTCTTACCACGAAGTTGACTCTTCTGAAATGGCATTTAAGATCGCTGGTTCTATCGCATTCAAGGAAGCAATGCGTCAGGCTCAGCCGGTTTTGATGGAACCGATTATGAAGGTTTCTGTTATCGTGCCGGATGAATACGTTGGTACAGTTATCGGTGACTTGAGTTCTCGTCGTGGCCAGATTCAGGGTCAGGAAACCAGAACCGGTACCGTACAGGTTGATGCTTTGGTGCCGCTGTCCGAAATGTTCGGTTATACCAACGACCTGCGTTCGAACACTCAGGGTCGTGGTCAGTACACCATGGAACCGCATAGCTACCAGGAAGTACCGAAGAATATTGCTGAAAAGATTATGGCTGCCAGAAAGAAGTAATGCACGTTTTCTGAAAATCAGAAGAAATTTCTGTATTTTTTTGAAAAAAGACTTGCATTTTTCTTGGAAATCTGGTACAATAGTCTTATCACATATCACGGCATAAGCAAGAATAATTTTTAGGAGGATTTTTCCAATGGCAAAGGCTAAATTTGAAAGAACCAAACCGCATGTTAACATTGGTACCATCGGTCACGTTGACCATGGTAAGACCACTTTGACTGCTGCTATCACAAAGACTCTGGCTCTGAAGGGTCAGGCTCAGTACGAAGCTTACGACATGATCGATAAGGCTCCGGAAGAAAGAGAACGTGGTATCACAATCAATACCGCTCACGTTGAATACGAAACTGAAAAGCGTCACTACGCTCACGTTGACTGCCCAGGCCACGCTGACTATGTAAAGAACATGATCACTGGTGCTGCTCAGATGGACGGTGCAATCCTCGTAGTTGCTGCTTCTGATGGCCCGATGGCTCAGACCAAGGAACACATCCTGCTGGCTCGTCAGGTAGGCGTACCGGCAATCGTTGTTTTCATGAACAAGGCTGACCAGGTTGACGATCCGGAACTGCTCGAACTGGTTGAAATGGATATTCGTGAAACTCTGAACGAATATGAATTCCCGGGCGATGAAGTACCGATCATCGTAGGTTCTGCTCTGGCTGCTCTGGAAGCTCCGGACGATCTGTCTGATCCGGCTTACAAGCCGATTCTCGACCTGATGGATGCAGTTGATGAATACATTCCGACTCCGGAACGTGACGACGCTAAGCCGTTCCTGATGCCGATCGAAGATACAATGACTATTTCTGGTCGTGGTACCGTTGTTACCGGTCGTGTAGAAAGAGGAAAGCTGAACGTTAACGAAACTGTTGAAATCGTTGGCCTTTCTCCGGAAAAGCTGTCCACTGTTGTAACTGGTATCGAAATGTTCAGAAAGACTCTGGACTTCGCAGAAGCTGGCGACAACATCGGTGCTCTGCTGCGTGGTATCACCAGACAGCAGGTTGAAAGAGGACAGGTTCTCTGCAAGCCGGGTTCGATTCACCCGCACACCAAGTTCAAGGGTCAGGTTTACGTTCTGAAGAAGGAAGAAGGCGGCCGTCATACACCGTTCTTCAACAACTACAGACCGCAGTTCTATTTCAGAACAACTGACGTAACTGGCATCATCACTCTGCCGGCTGACGTTGAAATGTGCACACCGGGCGACAACGTTGAAATGACTGTTGAACTGATCGCTCCGATCGCTATCGAAGAAGGTCTGCGTTTCGCTATCCGTGAAGGTGGTAGAACCGTAGGTTCTGGCGTTGTAACTTCTGTTATTGAATAATCAACGTAATATGTGATAATTCACGGGGTTTCCCGTGCGAAATTGGGAGAATGGACGAAAGTCTGTTCTCCCTTTTTGTATGTCTCGGCGGATTCGACAAGAAATTGTTAAACTTGCACAAAAACAAATTCTTTTTGAGATTATTTTTTTAGTTCTTTTCCAGCACTCTCTTATTGATTTTTTGGGCGAAATCGTGTATAATGATAACATGCGGTGAAATGTGGGGAAGTTTCCCCTTTTGTGGGGGGATTTTCCGTTACTTTCTTGATTTCAAGCAGAAGGGCGGCGGCAAGGTTGACTTCGCTGATTGGCACTTATTACCACGTTATAGATGCCAAAGGCAGAATGAATTTCCCAACCAAACTGCGAGAATTGCTCGGCAGCTCGTTCTATGTGACGAAAGGTCTGGATGCACATTGTTTGGCAGTTTACCCTGCGGAAGAATGGGAGCGGCTTTCTCAAAAAGTAGCAGCCATTCCAGAATCAAAAGGTGCACAGTTGAAACGATGGCTGTTTTCCGGTGCGTGTGAAATGGTGCCGGATCAGCAGGGGCGAATCTTAATTCCACAGGACTTGCGGCAGTTCGCCGGTCTGGAAAAGGATGTTGTTGTCATCGGTGCGAATAATAAAGCAGAAATCTGGAACCGTGCAAGCTGGGAAATAGCAAATGCGGCGGTGGATTTGGATGAAATGATGTCCGTATTGGATACGCTGGGCTTTTAAGAAAGGAAGAAAATTATGACATTTCAGCATGTTCCTGTTTTGTTGCAGGAAACACTTTCCGGTTTGAACATTCAGCCGGAGGGCATTTATGTAGATGGCACGGTCGGCGGTGCTGGTCATGCCTGCGAAATTGCAAAGCAATTGCATGGGGCAGGCAGATTGATCGGATTGGATCGAGATCCGGATGCGGTTGCAGTGGCAACGCAGCGGTTAGCTCCCTATCCGGCAACGGTGATTCATGCCAATTATGACGAGATGGCACAGGTGCTGCAACGGCTGGAAATTCCAGCTGTGGACGGTATTTTGTTGGATTTGGGCGTTTCTTCTCATCAGCTGGATACGGAGGAACGTGGCTTTTCTTACCATACCGATGCACCATTAGATATGCGAATGAGTCAGTCGGGAATGTCTGCTGCGGACGTGGTAAACACTTGGTCGCAGGAGGAACTGACACGGATTTTATTTGCCTATGGAGAAGAATCGTTTGCTCGTGCGATTGCCCGCAATATCTGTCAGGCAAGACAAGAGCAGCCGATTACAACCACTTTGCAGCTGGCGGAAATTGTGAAAAGCAGTGTTCCACAGCGGGTACGACGGGCAAAAAATCCCTGCAAACAGACGTTTCAGGCAATTCGAATCGCTGTAAATGATGAATTTGGACACTTGGAACGGGCATTGACCGCTGCATTTTCCTGTCTGAAACCGGGCGGAAGATTGGCGATTATCACGTTTCATTCTTTGGAAGACCGCATGGTGAAACAGCAGTTTGCAAAATGGTGTCAAGGCTGTACCTGCCCGCCGGATTTTCCAAAATGTGTTTGTGGCAAAGTCCCGCAGGGAAAATTGGTGAATCGAAAGCCAATTGTTGCAGATGCGGCGGAACTGGAAGAAAACCGGAGAAGCCGAAGTGCAAAACTGCGTGTCATAGAAAGGAGTGCGGCGATTGATGAAAGTAACCGATGAAACCGTACCGGAAGAGGATTTAGAAGAAGCAGAAGATGCGGCCGTTGTAGAAAAACGTCCAAGACGAAAGCTGTTCTATATCGAAGCTGGAAAACGGGGAACGCTGGCAAAAATCATGATCGGCAGCATTCTGGCTTTAGTGTTGTTTTCTTTGGTCATCAATAGTTATGTCCAACTGAATGAAGTTTATTCTCAAATCTCCGCTGCGGAGAGCACCCTGAACGATTTGCAAAGCGAAAACGTCAGAATGCAAACCCAGCTGGAAGGACAAGCTTCCATTCGGAATATTAAAGAATATGCGGAGGATCGATTGGGCTTGCAAAAGCTGGATCGTTCCCAGATTCAATACATCCAGATTCAGACGGAGGATGAGGTTGTCGTCGAAGAACCGGATCAGAACATTTTTGTTCAGATCAAACGGAAATTCAACGACCTAATTGCATATTTAAGAGGTTAATGTGCATATAGTTGGGTAAAACCCGTTTTTGAAGCGGGGAAAATGGTCTGAACATTATTTATTGATACTATCAGCGAGTGCAGCGTTCGCTGCATATTATATAGAAAAAACATCGCTGTTAGTATATAGGCAAAGAAAGAGATACGAAATCGGGTGTCGGAAAAGGAATCGTTCCGGCTTCGTTTACGCAGAATGAGCTGTCGGACAGGGCAGACAAGACGAAGCCGGGCACAATTCCGTTTTATATGCAGGTTCCAGAAATTGCTTTCTGCATCATCGAGAAATTCCTGTCGAATCGGGACAGTTTTATACAGGCGGGGGATTCAAAAACAGTTCCCTGCCTCTTCTATTTTTATGCGGAAAGGGCGTGTCATTTCCTTTGGAAACCATGGACAACAAACCATATGATAAGCTGCGGGCATCTGGGGTCAATGCACCAACTGCAAAAATGAAGTTTCGTACCAATGTTGTCATTCAAATCGCAATGATGTTGTTTGCTTGTGCGATTATTATCAACCTGTTTAAGGTTTCTGTCGTGCAGAACAAAAAATATGAAGCACTGGCGAATAATTACCATTTCGGTACGATGCGATTAGAGGCACAGCGGGGTGCAATTTATGATGCAACGGGGACACCTTTGGCTTGGAGTGCGACGGTTTATAATGTCTATATTGACCCGCAACTCTTTCGGGAGGAAATGGATGATGTTCAGAAAAACAATGAAAGTAAGCAGGCGGCTGCCGAAAAAAACGGCAAAACTGCTACCGACATTGTGGATGTTGCAACGCTCCGTGAAAATATTGCCACCTATCTGGCAGGAAAGCTGAACCTCCAGAAAGCTGATATTGAAAAGGCATTCGATGCAGACGGCAGATATTATATCTTGCAAACACAGGTGGAAAAGAATGTTGCGGATGAAATCGAAAACTATTTTGATAACTTGAATTTGGTTTCATTTGCAACGGAAGCAACCACCAGACGGTATTATCCGCAGGAAGAACTGGCTGCCAGCGTCATTGGGTTTACCAACGGGGACGGCGATGGACAGTATGGATTGGAATATCAGTATAACAATTATTTGGCCGGTGTAGATGGCAGAATTGTTTCCGCACAGGCTGCAAACGGCGAAGAAATGCCATACCGATATTCGACGACATACGAAGCACAAAATGGTTCTTCTCTGTATTTGACCTTGGACACCACCATGCAGTATTATCTAGAAAAGGCAATCGGTGAGATGGCGGTGAAGTTTAATGTGCAGCAGCGTGCTTGCGGCATCATCATGAATCCGAAAACAGGTGCAATCTATGCGATGGCAACCTATCCATCTTTTGATTTGAACAATCCTTCTGATATTTATGATACAGCAACTTCCAGAGCGTTGGATTCTTTGAGCGGACAGGAATATAGCGATGCTTACTTAGCAGCAAGAGAAACACAATGGAAGAATAAGGCGATTTCAGAAATTTATTATCCGGGTTCTGTTTTCAAGGTCTTTACCAGTGCAGCTGCATTTGAAGAAAACTTGATTGACTTGCAGAACGATTCGTTCTATTGTAGCGGTTACTTCACTGTTATGGGCGAGAAAATCGGATGTTCCAACCGAAGCGGTCACGGAACACAAACCTTTACACAGGCACTTACAAACTCCTGTAACCCGGCATTTATGGAAATCGGGTTGCGTCTGGGCGTTGAGAAGTTCTCCTATTATTTCAAGGGATTTGGCTTGACGGAAAAGACGGGAATTGACTTGCCGGGTGAAGTAGCCAGCTTGTATATTCCGGAAGATACCATGTCCAATGTTGACTTGGCATCCTCTTCGTTTGGTCAGGCAAATAAGATTACACCAATTCAAATGATTACCGCTTATTCAGCTGCCATCAATGGCGGAAAACTGGTAACACCATATCTGGTGCAGGAAGTTGTTGACGCAGATGGCAATATTGTGATGGAACACGAAACCGAAGAAAAGCGGCAGGTTATTTCAGAAGAAACCTCGAAAACCATTCGGGAACAGTTGGAAGCAGTCGTAGAAGGCAACGGCGGACATAATGCCTATATTCAGGGCTATCGCATCGGCGGTAAATCTGGTACATCTGAAAAGCTGGACGAATATACAGAAGGTCAGGAAATGAAGTATGTTGCATCGTATGGCTGTTTCGCTCCGGCAGATGATCCGGAAGTGATCATGCTGATTATGGCAGACGAACCGGATAACTCCATTGCTTATTACGGTAGTACCGTTGTTGTACCGTACGCAAGAACAGTGATGTCTGAAATCTTGCCATATCTGGGCTTCTATCCGGAATATACGGATGAAGAATATGCTGACCGGAATGTTACCGTTCCGCTGGTACAGGAAAAATCGCTTGATAGTGCAACAGCAACATTAGACGATATGGGCTTGAGCTATGAAATCGTTGGCGAGGGCAGCAGTGTCGTTTCGCAGTGTCCAAAAACGGGTTCTGTCATTGAAAAGGGCGGAACGGTCATCCTGTATACAGAAGAAAATACGGAGCCGGAAGTTGTAGAAGTTCCAAACTTGATTGGACTCTCCGCAGCAGAGGCAAATACAGCTTTGACACAATTGGGGCTGAACATCGTCACGATGGGAGCTTCCTCCGATAATGCGGATGCAAAAGTACAGTTCCAGTCCGAACCGGCAGGTACATCCGTTGAGGTGGGAACGGTCATCAATCTCACGATGTCCATCAATGACCAGAGCGGCTAATTTTGGAAAAGACGCAGCGATTTGCGAAATGGAACACCAACAGGCAGCCCCGTTGCGGTTATGCAAAGAGGAGAAAAGGGGGATGCTTTCTAAAGCGTCCCCTTTTTTGATAGAGCAAGGGAAGATTCCCCAGAATCAAACATTGGAAAAATGGTAAATGAAACAGAAAGGCGGTTATCTGTCATGCGGTTATATGCATTATTAGAAGGCAATGCAGAAACGGAATTAGAGGACAGAGAAATTACTGGGATTACAAATGACTCCCGAAACGTGGAGGAAGGATATTTGTTTGTCTGTATCAAAGGAGAACACTTTGACGGACACACAAAGGCTGCGGAAATGCTGGAAAAAGGTGCAGCAGCCGTGGTTGTTGAACGAGATTTGGGCTTAGGAAAACAGCAGATTCTTGTGCCAAACACCTATATTTTCTATGGACAGCTCTGTGCAGCTTGGTTCGGACATCCGGAACGGGAAATGACCTTCATCGGTGTTACGGGTACAAATGGAAAGACAACCACTACAAATGTGATTAAACACATTCTGACCGCAAATGGTTATTTGGTCGGCTTGATTGGAACGATTCAGAATGAAATCGGTGACCAGATTCTGCATACTGACAATACCACACCAATGGTGTATGATTTGATGGCACTGTATCGGAAAATGGCGGATGCTGGCTGTGATTATGTAGTTATGGAAGTTTCGTCTTTTGGTCTGGTGCAGCACCGCATTGGCCCGACCCACTTCCGGGCTGCGGTCTTTACAAATCTGACACAAGACCATTTGGATTATCATAAGACCATGGAAGCCTATTATCAGGCAAAGAAAATGCTGTTTTCTATCACGGATTATGCATTGATTAACATTGATGATGATTATGGCAAGCGGTTAGCTGGAGAAGTAACCTGTGCAATGGAAACCTACGGCATTTCTTCCAAAGCCGATTATTATGCAGATGCCATTAAATTACGTGCAAACGGAACCAGTTTCTGGATGTGCTATGGCGGAAAGTCCTATCCGGTCGAAATCCAGATGACAGGTATGTTCAATGTTTCCAATGTTCTGGCAGCCAGTGCAGTTTGCATGGAATTGGGACTGACAAATGCACAAGTTTTGCAGGCAGTGCAAAAATGTCGGGGCGTACGGGGCAGATGCGAAGTCATTCCGACTGGAAAGCCGTTCTCTGTCATTTGCGACTATGCTCACACACCAGATGCCATTGAAAACATTTTGAAGAGCGTCAAGGAGTATACCGAGGGCAGATTGATTTGCCTGTTTGGCTGCGGCGGAAATCGGGATAAGACCAAACGCCCGAAGATGGCAAAGGCAGCCGCTGCCTATGCAGATTTTCTGGTGATTACATCTGACAATCCGAGAGATGAAGACCCGAACGCCATTATTCAGGATATTTTAGCAGGGTTAGAAGGCTCTACGATTCCATATGAAGTCGTAGTTGACCGAAAGGAAGCCATTTTACGGGGCATGCAGATTGCACAGCCGGGCGATGTTTTGGTACTGGCTGGAAAAGGGCATGAAGATTATCAGGTTCTTCCGAATAATGTGCATATTCACATGGATGAACGGGAAATTGTGGCAGATTGCTTGACAAAACTATAAGGTGAGGGACAAATATGGAGAAGTTACAATTATCAGAAATTGCCGCAGCAGTTGGCTCTAAAACACCGCTCGAAGCAGCAGTGAATGACATCTGCACGGATACAAGAAAATTAGAGCCGGGCTGCTTGTTTTTAGCACTGCGTGGGGCAAATTTTGACGGACATCAATTCGTAAAGAAAGCAATTGCCGATGGAGCAGTTGCAGCGGTAACCGATCAGCCAATTGACGGCTGTCCGTGTATCGTTGTGCCGGATACCGGAACGGCATTGCTGCAAATTGCAGCATACTACCGGAAGAAGTTCTCGCCGATTCTGGTTGGCGTAACCGGTAGCGTTGGAAAGACAACCACAAAAGAAATGATTGCACTGGTGCTTTCCGCAGCGTTTGAAACGCTGAAAACACAGGGTAACTTGAATAACGAAATTGGCTTGCCGAAAACACTCCTGCACCTTGCACCGAAGCACAAGGCAGCTGTTATTGAAATGGGGATGTCCCACTTTGGCGAAATTCACCGCCTGAGCTGCACCACACAGCCGACCATTGGCGTGATTACAAATATTGGATTTTCTCACATCGAAAATTTGGGTTCGCAGGAAGGTATTTTAAAGGCAAAGTTGGAAATACTGGATGGTATGCAGCCGGATGCACCGCTGATTCTCAATGCGGATGATCCACACCTCGCACCGTTGGCAGGAACGCTTGACCGACCGGTTTATACATACGGTCTGAATGCAAAAGATGCCGATGTCACAGCGGAAGATGTTCAAGAGGGCGAGAATGCAACCACTTTCACGATTGTCACGAAAGACGGCAGAACATTCCCAGCAGAATTGCCTTGCGTTGGTCTGCACAATGTGATGAATGCGTTGGCAGCATTTTGTGTCGGTCGGATTTGCGGCATTGCACCGGATGTCATCTGTGCAGCCCTGAAACATTATCAGCCGATTCCATTCCGGCAGAACATTGAACAGCGTGGACCTTATACCGTCATTGCGGATTGCTATAATGCCAGCCCAGATTCTATGCGGGCAGCGTTGTATGTGCTGCGGCAGATGAAGGGCGAGGGCAGACGGGTTGCTGTTCTGGGCGATATGCTGGAACTGGGAAAACTCTCTCCAAAGCTGCATAGTATGGTCGGAGATATGGCATCAGCCAGTCATTTAGACCAGTTGTTCTGTTACGGAAAAGCATCGATTGACATTGCAAAAACAGCTGCTGCCGATGGAACTTCCGTATTCCATACAGAAGACTCGACAGAACTTTGCAGTGCAGTACGGGCATATCTCCGACCGGGCGATGTGATTTTGTTTAAGGCAAGTCACGGAATGCATCTCGAAACCTGCATAGAAGAAATTTTCGGACAGGAGGAAGTCGCTCATGCCGCTGTGGAGCATTAACACCATTGTTGCACTGCTTTCCTTTGTGATTGCAGCTGCATTCGGAAAGGCATTGATTCCGTTTTTGCATAAGCTAAAATTCGGACAGCCGATTAAAATGAAGTTCGGGCCAGAATGGCACGCCAAAAAACAGGGAACACCAACTATGGGCGGTATCCTGTTCATTCTCTCTACGACCATTGCGGTCGGCGTTGGTTATGGACTGTATCGGGGCTTCTGCACAAATGCGGAAGTATCCGGTGTGGAACAGCTGGACTTGAACCGTGGAGCACAGATGTTCAGCTGTGCGATTTTTGCAATTCTGTTCGGTCTGATTGGATTCATTGATGACTTTAAAAAAGTTGTACAGAAAAAAAATGATGGACTTTCCCCGATGCAGAAAATCGTCCTGCAGGTTGTCGTTGCAGCCGCTTGGCTGGGCGTGCAATACTGGCTGGGCGATCGGGATACCCGATTGGATTTCTCGTTCTTCTCGTTTGATATTTCTTGGTTCTACTATCCATTGATGCTGCTTGTGATTCTCTATTTGACCAATGCGGTCAATCTGACCGATGGCATTGATGGCCTTTGCGGAACGGTTACCATGGTGAATATGCTGCTGATGACAGTAATTTGTGTGCTGTTGTCCTTGCAGCAGATGTCGATCTTTACAATGGCACTTGCAGGCGGCTGTCTGGGATTCTTGGTTTGGAATCTGCATCCGGCAAAGTGTTTCATGGGGGACACTGGTTCGATGTATTTGGGTGCATCTGTCGTAGCCGTTGGCTTGGTGACACATAAGCATCTGGTTTTGCTGCTGGTTGCGTTGCTGTATATCTTGGAAGCCCTGTCCGTTGTGATTCAGGTCACTTATTTCAAGTATACAAAGAAGAAATACGGCGAAGGCAGAAGAATCTTCAAGATGACACCGATTCATCACCATTTTGAATTGAGTGGATTCAGCGAATATAAGATTGTCATTACATTTTCTCTGTTTGCCTTGGTAATGGGCATTCTGGGATTGCTGTTGGTATTGTTTGTTTAAAAGTCCTGTTCGCACAGCAGGCGGAAGGTAAAGATGTGCAGGGAGGTTGCATATGGCTGAAACAACTGTAAGTCAAGCAGAAAAAAAGAAGAACCGGTTTCGGTTTCCGCTGTGGCAGAAAGGCGTTCGGTACGGAGAAGTCGATTTGGCATTTTTCTTGATTGTCATCGCACTTTTGGTCATCGGAATTATTATGATGTTTTCTGCCAGCTACGCATGGGCGATTTCAGAGGGGTTAGAGGGCAGTTATTACGCAAAAGAACAGATTAAAATGGCAGTCATTGGGTTGGCTGCGATGTGGTTTTTATCCATTGTTGATTATCATCTTTATAAAACGCCCGGCATTGCGATTTGTGCCTATGTTGTCCCTGTCATTCTATTGATTTTGGTTTTGCTCGTTGGTACGAGTGAGGGCGGTGCACAACGTTGGCTGGTCATTGGCAGTTTTAACTTTCAGCCGTCCGAATTGATGAAAATCGGTATTGTCATTTTCTTTGCCTATCACATTGAAAAGAATTATGACCGCATGAATCGGTTTAAAACTGGCGTTCTGCCATATTTATTAGCATTGGCAGTAGTTGCAGCTTTGCTCATGATGGAGCCGCACTTGTCCGGTACGATTTTGATTTGTACCGTTGCCCTGTCCATGATTATTGTTGGTGGCATCCGTCCCATGCATTTTTTGGAACTGGCAGTCACTGGTGTTGCTGCAATCATTGGCATTGTGTTGTATCTGTCTATTTCAAAGGGATATGGATACTTCCAGACCAGAATCCAGTCTTGGCTTGACCCATTCGCCGATAGTCAGGGCGGCACATGGCAGACCTGTCAATCCTTGATTGCCATTGGTTCTGGCGGATTGTTTGGTTTGGGTCTGGGCGAATCCCGACAGAAATATTTGTATCTGCCAGAAACGAAAAACGACTTTGTATTTTCCATTGTTTGCGAAGAATTGGGCTTTGTGGGTGCGTTGACGGTTGTTCTGCTGTTCGTTCTGCTGCTGGTACGTGGCTTCTATATCGCAAGCCATGCACATGACAAGTTTGGAATGCTGCTGACCGTTGGATTTACCGTGCACATCGGCTTGCAGGCATTTATTAACATCGGCGTTGTCAGCAACTTGATTCCAAATACCGGTATCAGTTTGCCGTTCTTCAGCTATGGTGGTACGGCATTGATTTTGCAGTTGGCAGAAATGGGAATTGTCTTGAATATCTCTCGTGCTCGGTATCGAGCGGAAGTGCCGGAAAAAGAACCAGCTGCCGCACACACAACGGAACAGAAACCGGAACAAAAGGCAGAACCAAAATCAGAGCCAGAACAGCATCCGGTTCATGAACCAACTGGAAACGGAAATCCTGCCGTTGGAACGGCATAAATGACCAAAACTATGATGCAGATTAAATGAGGTGAAAATTCTATGAAGGTACTTTTTGCAGGTGGTGGTACAGGCGGACACATCAATCCGGCGTTGGCAATCGCTTCGATTATTCAGTCCCATCAGCCGGATGCAGAATTTTTGTTTGCAGGAACGCCGAATGGGATGGAGGCAAAGTTAGTACCACAGTCGGGGTATCAGCTCGCAACCATTAAAGTTGCTGGATTTCAGAGAAAGCTGACGATGAAAAATATCCGTAGAAATGCACAGGCTGCGTGGTATCTTGCCACATCCGGCAAACGTGCCAAGCAGATTGTCAACGAATTTCAGCCAGATATTGCGATTGGTACAGGCGGCTATGTTTCTGGCCCAGTGATTCGGATGGCTGCAAAGATGGGTGTGCCTTGTGCGATTCATGAACAGAATGCATTCCCAGGTGTCACCAATAAGATGTTGTCCAAGGAAGTCGACCATGTGATGTTGACGGTAAAGGAAGCACTGGAATATATGGATTTTGACTGTCCGTATACCATTACAGGGTTGCCCGTACGAGCAGGCATCTTGCAAAAGACAAAAGAACAGGCACGGAAAGAACTGGGCTTTGATGATAGCATGTGCATTCTGTCGTTCGGCGGTAGTTTGGGAGCAGGCTGTATCAATGAAGTTATGGAAGAATTGATTCCATGGCACGTCAAGAATGGCATGGCAATCAACCACATTCACGGATATGGCGGTATGGGTCGGGAAAGTTTTCCGGCAGCAATGCGGGCAGCTGGCATTCCAATGCGGAGCGACCGCCTGCGGATTACCGAGTATATTCACGATATGGATACTTGTCTGGCAGCTGCGGATTTGGTCATCTGCCGTGCAGGAGCGTCTACACTGGCAGAGCTGGAGGCAGCCGGAAAGGCTTCGATTCTGATTCCTTCGCCGATTGTTGCCGGCAATCACCAGTTACACAATGCAAATGTACTGGGAAAAGCAGGTGCAGCGATTGTCATTGAACAGAAGAATGTCACAGTGGAAGGCATGATGCACCATGTGGAAGAATTGTATGAAAATCGTGCAATGTTGAAAGATATGGCGTATCAGGCATCGCAGCTTGCCATTCCAGACACCGCAGACCGGATTTATCGGGTTGTGGAAACCTTGATGGAAAAGGCAGGAAAGCCATTGCACGCATCAGCAGATGATTCTACAGAAACCGATTCTGCGGAAGTTCAGAAAGAAGAACCAAAGACCGAATCAAAATCGGAATAAGAACGGATTCGCACCAAATGATGGGCATTCGCATACCATGAGAAAAAAAGAACTTGAGGTGGTGCGGATGCAAAAACTGGTGATTACAGGCGGCATTCCGCTGGAGGGAACAGTGACGCTGCAAGGGGCAAAAAATAGTGTGTTGCCCATTCTTGCAGCTTCGCTGCTCTGCCGTGGAGAAACCGTACTGGAAAATTGTCCCCGTCTGACGGATGTTTTTTCTGCGTGTCGGATTCTGACGGCATTGGGCTGTCGCTGTTCCATGAAAGGGCATGTTGCCCGCATTCAGGCGGACTGTGTGGACTGTGTGGAAATTTCAGAATCCTTGATGCAGGAAATGCGGTCGTCTATTATTTTTCTGGGGGCACTGTTGGGGCGGTATGGAAGTTGTACGCTGTCCTATCCGGGCGGCTGCGAATTAGGCCCACGCCCCATTGATATGCATTTGCAGGCATTGCGAAGCATGGGGGCAGAGATTGTTCAAAACGGCGGAAAGTTGCTCTGTCGGGCAGCAAAAGGGTTGCGGGGAAAGAAAATTTCGTTTAAATATCCATCGGTCGGTGCAACAGAAAATATCATGCTGGCAGCAGTGCTCGCAAAGGGTACGACTGTCATCTATAATGCTGCCAGAGAGCCGGAAATTTGTGACTTGGCTTCTTTTTTGCGGCAGTGCGGAGCAAAGATTTATGGAGATGGCGGCGACACCATTACGATTGAAGGCGTTTCTGCATTACATGGAACAGTTTACCGGATTATGCCAGACCGCATTGTTGGCATGACGTATTTAACCGCTGCTGCTATGACGGGCGGCACGCTGCAAATGAAACAGACAGAACCATCCCAGATGGAAAACCTGCTGCCCGTGTTGGAGCAGGCAGGCTGTCGGCTGGATGTTGCCCAGAAAACAATTTATTTGCATGCACCAGCACGGCTGCGAGCATTGCCGCCGATTCGTACCATGCCGCATCCAGGATTTCCTACCGATGCACAGGCAATTGTCATGGCAATGCTCACTGGAGCAGATGGCGTTAGCGTCTTTGAAGAAACCGTCTTTGAAAATCGTTATCGCCATGTGGATGCCCTGTTGAAGATGGGGGCAGAGATTTATGTTTCCGGGCAGACCGCTGTGGTGAAAGGCGTTCGGCAGCTTTCCGGTGCACCTGTTCGGGCAACGGATTTGCGGGGCGGTGCAGCGATGGTTCTGGCAGGGCTTGCCGCACAGGGCGTGACAGAGGTCACACAAATTTTTCATATTGATCGTGGATATGAGGCGATCGAAACGGTGCTTTCCGGAATCGGAGCATCCATTCAAAGGGAGATATTGGAATAAGCCGGACTTGGCAAAAAAGACCGGAAAAATAGAAGCAGTGAAAGGCAGGGTGGCAAGCATATGCCAATGCAGGATGTGAAAAAGACAGATATGAAGTCGGAAACCAATGTAAAGCGGGTTCGGAGAAGAAACCGCTGGCTACCGCTTTATATTGCAGTGGTGTTGGTTTTGACAGCCGGTGTCGGCGTGGCGTTGTCTACGACCGTATTTTTTAATGTGGAAAACATTGTGGTAACGGGTGAAGCGGAACAGTATACCGTAACGGATATTGTAAAAGCAGCGGATGTCTGTTCCGGCGATAATCTGATTAAGTTGAATACAGATGAAGTCGCAAAGCGTGTTTATGACAATCTGATTTACATTGAAACCGTGGATGTTCAGAAAAAATTTCCGGATGAATTGGTGATTAACGTGCAGAAATGCCGGGAATCTTATAATATTGTTTATGATAACGGAATTTTATTGGCAAGTGCGACCGGAAAGATTATTTCCAACAGCATGGAAGCTGCGGAGGGGCTGCCGATCTTTTATGGATATTTGCCGTCGATTCTTTCTCCCGGAGAAAAGCTGAAATCACAGGACGAACAAAAGGATAAGATTTTCTATCTGTTTGCAAAAATCATGTCCAGAGAACTGAGCAGCCCCATCACTTCTGTGGACATGACAGACAAATACAATATGCGTGTTTGTTTCGATGACCGCATTATTTTTGATTTGGGCAACTGGAATGAACTGGAATATAAAATCACACTGGCGGAAAATGTCATTGACCGCCTTGGAATCGACAAATCCGGCTATCTGACCATGGTCGGCAATAATCAGTGTTCGTTCCGAGATAGCAGCGTGGTTGGGGAACTCGACCCGATCAAACCAGTGGAAACACAGGCAACCACTACCACAACCGAAACCGGAACAACCAATGCAAATGGTGCAAATAGCGGTTCTACCGAAACAACCACCACGGTTGTAACAACAACCGTTCCGGAAGAAGAACAGCAGTATCAGTAAACGGGAAACAGGGCGAATCTCGGCGAACTTTCACGGGAAATGAAAATTTTTTTCAAAACCACTTGCAATGTGTGCAGGAATATGGTAGTATAATAGGTGTATTTACTGACAATGAAACAGAATGTGCGGTGTCCGTAGATTGCTGGGTGTCATAGAGCAAGAGTTTTTAGGAGGAAGAGGAAAAATGACGGATTTCATTTATGAAGACGCATTCGAGCCGGATGTAAATATTAAGGTAATCGGTGTCGGCGGCGGCGGCGGAAATGCCCTGAACTGTATGGTTGCATCAGGCGTACAGGATATTGAATATATCGCCATCAATACCGATGCAAAGGCGTTGAATAATTCCAAGGCAACGACCCGCATTCAGATTGGTGCAAAGCTGACAAAGGGCAGAGGTGCTGGAAATAAGCCGGCAATCGGTCAGCAGAGTGCGGAAGAAAACAAGGAAGAAATCGAAGCAGCCCTCAAGGGTGCAGATATGGTGTTCATCACTGCCGGCATGGGCGGTGGTACAGGTACAGGTGCTGCTCCAGTCGTTGCAAAGATTGCACAGGAAGCAGGCATTTTGACCGTTGCGGTTGTCACAAAGCCGTTTGCATTTGAACGGGAACAGAAGATGGCACAGGCAGAAAAAGGCATCATGGAATTGAAAAAGTATGTCGATTCCCTGATTGTCATTCCAAATGAAAAACTGCTCGAAGGCATGGATAAGCCGCTGACCATGCGGGAATCGTTCGCACTGGCAGATGATATTCTGAAAACCGGTGTCAAGAGTATTTCCGACCTGATTGTAGAAGAAGGCTACATCAACTTGGACTTCGCAGACGTTTCCACCATCATGAAGGGTGCTGGATATGCACACCTTGCAATCGGTCACGGTTCTGGCAAGGACAAGGCAAAGGAAGCTGCAAACGCAGTTATCGCAAGCCCGCTGCTGGAAACTTCGATTGCTGGTGCAAAGCGGTTGTTAATCAACATCACCATGAGCGAAGATATTCTCTCTTCCGATGTGGACAACGCAACCAAGATGATTACCGACAAGGCTGCCGACAATGTAGAATTCATTTTCGGTACAGCATTCAAGGAAGATATGCAGGATGAAATGACCATCACAGTCATTGCAGCTGGTTTCGACGAGGAAACAGACGATTCCGAAGAAGCAGAAGAACCTGCTGCAGAAGAAGCAGCTGCTCCGGAAGAACCAGAAGCACAGCCGCAACCGCAGCCACAACAGACACAGGCTGCTGCAAACGGCGGCAAAAAGCCGGCAGATCCGGATGATCTGATGGCAATTTTTGAGATCCTCGACCGGAAATAATTGGGAAATTTAACGATAAAAAGCCGGATGTGAAACTGCATCCGGCTTTTTGTGAATATCACTGAATTTGATTCTGAAAAATTGGAAGAAATGACAGTTTTAAAGCCGGCAGGTTTGTTTTTTCAGAAAACATATTGACAAGATGCCTGTTTTTCGGTATAATAAGACAGTAGCGTGCCTGTGAAACGGGCGTTTTATGCTGCCTGAGAAAAACGGGTCGATCGCTTAATGAAAAAGCGTTGTTTTACAAAGATGTCGGTGGAAATCCGTTCTCGATCCAAAAACTCTTTATTGCAAATGCCGGCTGTTTTTTGAGATCAGAAAACAGAAACGGCGGAATAATGCGGTTTGTGTTATTCAGAAAGGAAAGGTCACATTATGTACGAAGATAAGACTTTAGTATGCAAGGATTGCGGAGCGGAGTTCGTATTCACTGCAGGAGAACAGGAATTTTATGCAGAAAAAGGCTTTGTAAATGAGCCGAAGCGTTGCAAGAGCTGCCGTGATGCAAAGAAGAATGCATCTGGAAATAAGCCGGAACGGGAAATGTTCACCGCTACTTGTGCAGCTTGCGGCAAGGAAGCAAGAGTACCGTTTCAGCCGAGAGAAGACCGTGCGGTATATTGCAGCGAATGCTTTGCAAAGATGAAGGAAGCTGAATAAGCACATTTCAAACATACGGGGCAATGGCATAGCGAATCCGCTGTGCCTTGCTTTGTCTTGTATAAAAGAATCCGTTTCGGATAAGCTAATCATATGCTGATAAGCAGGAGGAATCAAAAATGGCTGTAACAATTACAAAGGATACCATTATTGGCGACATTCTGGACATCGCACCGGAAACTGCACCGTTGTTTATGGCAATCGGAATGCATTGTCTTGGCTGTCCGGCTTCCAGAGGCGAAACTGTAGAAGAAGCCTGCATGGTACACGGCATTGAAGTAGAAGAACTGTTGGAAGAACTGAACAAGCAGATTGCATCCAGCACAGCCGCTACCACGACAGAAGCGTAAACGAGATAGCAAAACACACAGGCGGTCGTCCAAGGTTTGTTGGACGACCGTTTTTTATACCACTTAAACAAAGAAACTAGGAGGGAACAGCGATGTTGAATCAACGATTGCAGGCTTGTGCTGCGTGGATTACAGACGGGAAAACGGTCTGTGATGTTGGAACAGACCACGCCTATTTGGCAGCAGAACTGCTCCGGAAAGAACGCTGCCAGCATGTCATTGCATCCGATATTGGAGAAGGACCGTTACAGGCTGCCAGACGCACCTTAGAACAAGCGGGGCTGCTGCAACGGGCAACTTTGCTGCTTTCGGATGGGCTGGAACAAGTTGATAAAACTGATGTCAGCCATGTCGTCATTGCTGGCATGGGCGGTGAAACCATCATTCATATCTTGCAGCCCTGCGACTGGGTGAAGCAGGGCGTGCAGCTGATTTTACAGCCGATGACAAAAGTTCCGGTTTTGCGGCAGTGGCTGGCAGAGAACGGCTATGCCATTCTACAAGAGCAAGTTGTAAAAGACGGAAAGTTTTTTTATAACCTTTTACGGGTGCAGTATGATGGCGTTGTTCGTACACTGACCCCCTTGGAGCGAGAAATCGGTGTGCAGGATTGGAGCAATGCCGTAGTGCAGGCATATGGCAGAAGAAAACGAGAACGTCTGCAAACGATTGCAGAGCAGATTCAGAACAGCAATCCGGCAATGGCAGCGGATGATTTGCAGATTGTTGCAGAACTTGACCGCAGATTACAGCCGGAATCTGTCTGAATCAAATTAAATCATAGAAAGATAGAAAGGATGATTTTCATGCGAACCGTACAGGATGTTTATAGCATCATCAATACATTTTCGCCCTTTTCCACGCAGGAAAAGTGGGATAATTCAGGCTTGCTAGTCGGAACAGGCAGCATGCCCGTGCATAAAATCTATGTAACATTGGATATCTCCAACGAAACCATTGCAGCTGCTCAGGAACAGGGTGCAGATTTGATGGTTGCCCATCATCCCATTATTTTTTCCCCGTTGAAACAATTATCTCCAGATTCTCCGGTTTGGAAATTAGCAGCAGCCAACATGGCAGCCATTTGTGTGCATACACCGTTAGACCGTGCAAGGGGTGGTATCAATGACCGCTTACATCAGCTGTTGCAAGAATCGTTGCAGCTTAGCGGTGCAATGCAGACACCCGAGGCGGACTGCAATGGAATCGGGTTCGGCTGGGCAGACCAAAGCAATATTGACTGGAATGCCAAGGATTTGGCAGAAGCACTGCGGTGTGTGCTGGGCTGTACGGTTGTCCGCTATACTTCAATTGACAGACCAATTCGGAAAATTTATGTTGGTTGCGGTGCGTGTGCATCCATGCTGGAAGATGCTGCTGCATGGGGCTGTGATGCAATGATTACGGGCGATGTTAAGCATGACCGCTGGTATGCTGCTAAAAATCTGGGAATTGCACTGTTTGACTGTGGACATTACCATACGGAACAGATTGCTGCTCAGATTCTAACCGAACAGATTCAAGCAGCGTTGCCGGATTTGCCGTGCATCTGTGATCCACACGGCGACCCGGTTTGTTATGCAATGGGAGGCGAGCAGGAATGAGTGTTTGGCGTTGTCCGATTTGTGCCGCTTCGATGCAGCATGAAGAACATAGTTTGCACTGCCTGAATGGGCATTGTTTTGATTTGGCAAAGAGCGGATATGTGAATTTGCTGCCTGTTCAGCAGAAACATACCAAGCAGCCAGGCGATAACTTGCAGATGATACGGGCAAGACGGGATTTCTTGCAAGCAGGCTATTATCAGCCGTTTCAACAGGCTCTCTGTGCAATGGTGGTGCAGGCAATGCCACAGCAGGGCATTTTATTAGATGCCGGATGTGGCGATGGCTATTATACGAAAGCGGTTACCGAGGCGTTGCAGGCTGCTGGAAAAGCAGTACATGTCTATGGCGTGGATATTTCTAAATATGCGGTCGATTTGGCAGCAAAACAGGAAAAGGCAGCGACATTTGCAGTGGGCAGTGTCTTTCATTTGCCGGTGTCTGACCACTGCTGTGATGGGATTTTTTCCTTGTTTGCACCGTATGCCGGAACAGAGTTTCAACGGGTGCTGAAAAAACATGGCACGATGATTTTAGGCATTCCGGGAGCAAAGCATTTGATGGGCTTGAAGCGGGCGATTTATGAAACTCCATATGAAAATGTCGTAAAACCATATGATTTAGAGGGATTTTCCTTTGTTGGAAAGCAGACCGTCACCGGAACGATTTTCTTGCCGAATCCAACTGCCATTCAAAACTTATTTGCAATGACCCCATATTATTATAAGACGGGACAAAAAGAACAAGAACGGCTGGCAGCACTGGAAACGCTCGAAACAGAGATTTCTTTTGAATTGCTGCAATATCAGCGAGAATCTTAAACGGAAAGGAGCATCTTCATGGCTTTAGATGGTGCATTTTTATATGCTGTCCGGCAGGAATTGTCGGGGCTGATTGGTTCGAGAATTGAAAAGATTCATCAGCCCGCAAGAGAAGAGATTCTCATCTCGCTCCGAAATATGGAGGGCAGCCATAAGATTTTAATTTCTGCATCGGCTGACCGTGCCAGAGTGCATTTGACACAACAGAGCATTGATAACCCACCTGCTCCGCCAATGTTTTGCATGTTGTTGCGGAAACGGCTGGGAAATGGAAAACTCCTTGCGATTCGGCAAGATGGATTGGAACGTGTGCTATATTTTGACTTTTCCTGTGTGAATACACTGGGCGATGTGGTACAGTTGACGCTTGCCTGTGAAATCATGGGGAAGTATTCCAACTTGATTTTGATTGATGAAACCGGAAAAGTTGTTGACAGCATCAAGCGAGTCGATGCAGAGATGTCCCGAAAGCGGTTGGTTTTGCCGGGCGTTGCCTATGCATTGCCGCCAGCAGAACCACGGTTGAATTTCCTGACAGATTCCATGAAAACCATTCAGGCTGCGATTACTGCACAGACCGGAGCATTGCCGAAAGTTCTGTTGAAAACGCTGGAGGGCGTTTCTCCGGTGTTGGTACGGGAATGGGCATTTTATGCCGGAAATGGGGAAGAATGCCGAGCAGAAGCCTTGACCGCTGTACAGTTGAAACGGTTACTGGAAATCCTGCAGCAGACCAAGGAACGCCTGTTGCAGCAGAATTGTGTGTTTACCGTTGCTGCAACAAAAGAAGGGCAGTTGAAAGATTTTTCGTTCCTACCACTGCATCAATATGGCACACTGCTGATTACAAAGACGGTTCCATCTGCTTGTGCGGTACTGGATTATTTCTATGCAGAGCGTGACCGATATGCCCGTGTCCGGCAGCGTGCAAATGACTTGTTTCATCTGTTGTTGCACGCAACCGAACGGATTCAGAGAAGAATTGCTGCCCAGACAGAAGAACGCACGCAGTGTGCGGAAAAAGATACCTTCCGCCGGAAAGCAGACCTGCTCTCTGCCAATCTCTACCGCCTGAAAAAGGGCGATACAGTTGCAGAACTGGAAGATTTCTATGAGCCGGATTGTCCGATGGTATCCATTCCGCTGGATGTTCGCTTGACACCGTCACAAAATGCACAACGGTATTATCAGCAGTACAAGAAAGCCTGCACAGCAGAAACGGTATTGACGGAGCAGATTGCAAAGGGTAAGGCAGAACTGGCATATTTGGAAAGCGTACTGGATGCGTTGACCCGTGCAGAAACAGAAGCAGATATGGAACAGCTGCGACAGGAATTGATTGAGCAGGGGTATCTTCGTAAGACCAGCCGTAACCGCAGACCCGTGAAAATTCAACAGCCGCTTTCTGTCACGGCAACAGACGGAACACAGATTTTGATTGGACGAAATAACCTGCAAAATGACCGTCTGACCCTGAAAACCGCAGCAAAAACAGATGTGTGGCTGCATACGCAAAATATTCCGGGGTCGCACGTCATTATTTGTACGCATGGAGAAACGCCATCGGAACAGACGATTTTAGAGGCAGCACAGCTTGCCGCTTGGTATAGCAAAGCACAGCAGTCCGCACAAGTGCCTGTGGATTATTGCCTTGTAAAATATGTGAAGAAGCCAGTCGGTGCAAAACCGGGCATGGTGATTTTCACGAATCAAAGAACGCTGTATGTCACCCCTCGACAGACCTTGGAGGAAGAAGAAACCTTATGATGGAACGACTGGGAGCAGATTTTTTTCATCGGGATTGTTTGGAAGTTGCACCGGATTTGGTGGGGAAGCTGTTGATTCGGCAGCTGCCGGATGGAACGATTTTGCAGGAACGCATTGCAGAAACAGAAGCCTATCGGGGAGAAGAAGATGAGGCTTGCCATGCTCACAAAGGCAGAACCAAACGAACAGAGTTGCTTTATCGGGAAAGCGGTTTGATTTATGTGTATCTGTGTTATGGGATGCATTGGCTGATGAATGTGATTACTGGCGAACCAGAGCAGCCGCAAGGCGTGCTGTTTCGTGCAGGGGTTGTGCATGATGGCCCTGCGAAGTTGACGAAATACTTGCAGGTGGATAAGCAGTGGAATGGTGATAACTTTTTGACTTGCTCGAATTTGTGGGTTGCAGACGATGGATTTCGTTCGAAGATTCAGACAGCGGAACGGGTTGGTATTGGATATGCTGGGGAAGTCTGGCAGAAAAAGCAATGGCGATTTCTCATTCAAAAATAAAGCATTGCCATAGATGAATACAATCAATTTGGCAGTAACGAAGCACAAAATAAAAAGTTTTTCGGTGCAGCAGTTTTTCAAAAATGCTGCCGAGGTGTGGGCGAGCAGCCCACATTTGCGGAGCAAATAGAAACTGCACAATATGAAATGCAACAAAAATCTAAGAGAGAATCGGAAGAATCGCAATTGCCTTTAAAAATTAAAAGGTTGTAATGAGAGATAGGGTTTCAGGGGCAATTGCGATTCCTAAGGCAAGCTGGGGATGTGCCCCAGCCTTGCCGAACCGGATTCGGGTGGTTTCTCTAAGAATAGGGGTTTATCAATTATAAACCGCAGGCAAATAAAAAGTTTTTCGGTGCAGCAGTTTTTCAAAAATGCTGCCGAGGTGTGGGCGAGCAGCCCACATTTGCGTAGCAAATAGAAACTGTACAATGAAATGTAACAAAAATCTAAGAGAGAATTGGAGGAATCGCAATTGCCTTTAAAAATTAAAAGGTTGTAATGAGATACAAGGTTTCAGGGGCAATTGCAGCAAGCTGGTAGGCAAAAGCAGGGGTGGAACCCCCTTTTGCCGGATGGGAGAGATTGTTTTCCCTAAGAATAATATTGATTGCTGGAAGATGTGCCCCAGCCTTGCCGCATTATACGCAAGTGGTTTCCCGAGAAGAGCACCTGTTTTTCAAAAAGCTGGCGGATATTGGCAAGATTGGCACATCATTTGACATTTCTGTCGGTTTATGCTACAATAAAATGACCCCATATGTCGGAACGGCGTATGGGGCATTTTGCAAAAATAGAGGAGGCTCTTTACTTGACAGGAAAAACCCATCTTACGGTTGGAACTGCCGCAACCATTCTCATTACGCAGCCATCTGACTGGAAATCATTCTTACTCTGTATGGGAGCTGCTGCGGTCGGCTCTTGTGTCAGCGATATTGATGTTAGTACCTCCGGCAGCCATAAGGGCTTGCAGCGGATTTTGATTTTAATCGGGCTTGCAATCATTGTAGTATCTGTGCTGGATGGTATTTTTCATGCTGGTATCTGGACGATGATTCAACAGAAAAACGGACTGCTGCAAAGTTTAGCTGGATTTGCGATGTTCATCGCCATCTGTGTGTATGGAGAACGCCAGCCACACCGTACCTTTACGCATTCCCTGGCAGGCGTTGCAACGCTGGGACTTGCTGTTTTTATCATGCTGCCGGAAGCTGTATGGTATTTTATTTGCGGTATGGGAACGCATATTGTATTAGATTTGTTTAACTGCAAAAAAATTCAGCTGCTTTTTCCCTTTGAACGGGGCAAAATTTGCTTTTATCTCTGCAAAGCTGGCGGAAAAGTCAATCAATCGCTCTTCTGGGTGGGATTGGTGCTCTGGATTTTGGAAATCCTATGGATGGCAGCCGCTTGGGTGATGGAACACGGCTGGCAGTAATGGCGGGTAGATTCAAATGGCGTTTGTACATTAGAAAAAGGAGGAGATTCCCATGGATTGGATGACGCAGCTTGCACAATATGTTCCGCAGACACCGCAGGAAGCAGCTGACAAGGCTGCCTTGCAGAACGATGTACAGAAATATGGAACAGCTGTGCTGGAACGCAGTTCCCCTAGTGGCAGCCATATTTGCTGTTCGGGGATGGTTTTAGACCCAACAATGACACAAGTGCTCTTGGTGTATCATAATATTTACCAGTCTTTTTCTTGGACAGGCGGTCATGCAGATGGAGAATCTGATTTTCTAGCGGTCGCCATTCGAGAGGCACAGGAAGAAACGGGTTTGCAGCAGGTACAGCCGCTTTGTAGTGCAATTTTGTCTATTGATCGCTTGCCTGTAAAAGCACACATTCGGCGTGGTGAGCCTGTCGCTGCCCATTTTCACGATTGCATTTCGTTTGGACTGCTCGCAGACCCGAAACAGCCACTGCGGATTCAGCCAGCGGAAAATAGTGCCGTCTGTTGGAAACCGATTGCAGAATTGCCGGAACTCTGTCAAGAACCGCATATGCTGCCCGTTTATGAAAAACTCATTGCACGGATGAAACAGGTACGGCAGGAACAGCAGGCGATTTTGTCGCAGATGGTTGCACCGCTGTTGGATTGGTATGCGATTCATAAGAGAGATTTGCCGTGGCGGAAAGACCAGAACCCCTATCATGTCTGGATTTCAGAAATTATGCTGCAACAGACTCGTGTCGAGGCAGTCAAAGGCTATTATCAGCGATTCTTGACCGCTTTCCCAACGATACAGGCATTGGCAGAAGCTGACCCGGAACAGGTGCGGAAATGCTGGGAAGGGCTGGGCTATTATACTCGGGCGAAAAATTTGCAGCGTGCTGCCCAGCAAATTTTAGAACAATATCACGGAGAATTCCCGACCAAGCACGAAGAAGTTCTTTCACTGGCTGGAATCGGGGCATATACAGCTGGGGCGATTTGTTCGATTTGTTACGAACAGCCAACGCCGGCGGTAGATGGAAACGTACTTCGAGTCGTGATGCGGTTGCAGGATGCATTTGATGAGATTGACCGACCAGATGTGAAACGTGCTGTTACAGAGGCGTTGAAAACCTGCTATCCAGCTGGAAAATGTGGAATGTTTACACAAGCCCTCATGGAACTGGGAGCACTGGTCTGCGTTCCGAATGGAGCACCGCACTGTCAGGAATGTCCAGTTGCAGCATTCTGCCGCAGCCGGAAACAGGAAACACAAGCTTTGTTGCCTGTTCGGAAGAAAAAAGCTGCCAGACGAAAAGAACAGCGAGTGGTCTGGATTTTGCAGTGTGGGGAACGGTATGCAGTCTGTCAGCGACCGGAAAGCGGACTGTTGGCAGGGTTGTGGGAATTCCCAAACCAGCTGGGAACAATGACAGAAGCCGAAGCGATTCAGCAGGCAAAAAACTGGGGATGCAAACCGATTTCTATTGAAAAAACCGCAGCCAAGAAACATATCTTTACGCACATCGAATGGCAGATGTTTGGCGTTTATCTAACCTGTGCTGCTATGCCGGAAATGTTTGTCTGGAAAACGGCAGCGGAATTGCAGGCGGAATTGACACTGCCTACTGCTTTTCGGCAGTTTTTACAGGAGGAGTTGCAATGATTTCGATTCGGGTTGCAGAGCAGGCAGACTTGCCGGCATTGCTACAAATCTATAACGAAGAAGTGCTGCACGGAACGGCAACATTTGACCTGCATCCAAAGACGCTCGCAGAACGGCAGGTCTGGTTTGACCAGCACAATCGGGATAATCATCCGTTACTGACTGCGGAACTGGATGGAACGATTGCCGGATATGCGAGTCTTTCTGCCTATGCGGAAAAAGAGGCGTATTGTTCTACAGTAGAACTTTCTGTCTATGTTGCAAAATTTGCCCAGAGAAAAGGCGTTGCCAGTGCCTTGATGCAGGAAATTTTAGCGATAGCACAAATAGATGTCCGAATACATTCTGTGGTTTCTATTATTACGGGCGGAAATGCAGCCAGTGAACGGTTGCATGAAAAGTTTGGATTTCAGCGTTGCGGAATGTTGAAAGAGATGGGGAAAAAATTCGGACGGTATTTAGATGTGGTGTATTATCAGTTGTTAGTATAAGACGATAAAATAAAAAATAGGAGGACGATTTTGATGAGAGCGGTAATTACTGGTGCAACATCCGGCATTGGAAAAGCAATGGCATGTCAGCTGGCACAGAACGGCTGGAGTTTGGTTCTGACTGGTAGAAATCAAACGGTTCTGGAACAGCTGCAAAAGAATCTGCCGACAGCAGTCGAGATTCTGCCGTTGGATTTGGCAGAGGAGGAAGCCCCCTATCAGCTATTTGATTTCTGCAAGAAGAAACGGGTGGATTTGCTGGTAAACAATGCCGGATTTGGCATTTTCGGGCGGTTTACAGAAACCAATTTGCAGGAAGAAATGGATTTGTTGGCGGTCAATGTGCGAGCACTGCATATCTTGACGAAACTCTTTTTAAAGAAGTTTCAGGCTCAGAAACACGGTCGGATTTTGAATGTTGCTTCGAGTGCGGGATTTTTGACAGGGCCATTGCTGTCCTCTTATTATGCCTCGAAAAATTATGTCGTGCGGTTGTCTTTGGCGATTGCAGAGGAACTCCGCCGGCAGCATAGTCCGGTTACGATGAGTATTCTTTGCCCTGGACCAGTCGATACCAATTTCAATGCTCGTGCAGGGGTTTCGTTCAGTGTACCGCCGATGAGCAGCCAGCAGGTTGCAGCGTATGCACTGGAAAAGACGATGGAAGGAAAATTGCTGATTGTTCCGGGCGTTGGAATGAAACTGGCGTTGTTCGGTGCAAGATTTGTGCCGCATACATGGCTTTCTGCGATTACCTATGAAGTGCAGAAGAAAAAGCTGAAATAAATTTGCATGGAAAATAAAAGAACCAGCTATCCAGAAAATTCATCTGGATGGCTGGTTTTCTTTGTCGTGCAGCAAGCTGGAATTTAGTATTACTCGACATGATGAAAAATTTTTAATCTTTGTGCCTCATTTGCCTCAAATCCGAATTTTTCATAAAAAGGTATCTTATCCGGAACCGCACATAGCTCTACAAAAATATCTGTTCCTTTTACTCCATTGTTATTTATAAACTTTCTTAATTCATTTATTAACATTCTTCCAATACCTTTTCCCTGATATTCAGGTCTAACAACAACATCTTTAATATAATAGTTAAGTCCCATATCACCATTCATTCTTGCCATAGCAACAATGCAATCTCCGTCCCATATAGAAACTCTAAATAGGGTATGTTTCATTGCTAGCCTTGTTTGCTCAAGAGATGGTCCATTTCCCCATACTGTTTCCCATAATTCAATAAACTGCTCTGCTGTTAGTTCGTTGTATTTGATTTTTAAATTTAGCATATATTATTCTCCTATGATATTTTACATTTTAATGTTAATCAGATTTATAAATTCTGATTTGTCAAACGCATCTGTTTTTTCATCCGAGAAAATTCATCTGGATGTTGGTTCTTTGTTGTGCAGTAAACTGGAATTTAAGTGTCTATATTTTCCTTTATATAAGCACTAAATCTTTGAATGACTGCTGTTTCAGCTACGAAAGAGCATTTTAAATTTCCTAAAATATTTATTTTCAAATTACCATCTTGGGAAGAAATGTCGATATTCCCATGCATATAGCCTTCCTTTAGTGCCAATTCAAAGCCTGATATAACAGAAAATGATATTTCAACCGAAACAGTATTGCAGTCATTCCACTTCGCAGGTGGGTTATCTGGATAAACTGGTAGTTCGAAAATGATAGATACTTCCTCACCATCTCTTTTCAAGGAGATTTGATTTATTTCAACATCGGTTAATGCTGGAACATCTTTATATAGTTGTTTTAAAGAATTATTCTGTATCAATTTATCATACCACATAAACTGACCTCCTGCCTGTCAACTTCTGATTTGTTGAACGCATCTGTTTTTTATCTGGATGGCTGGTTCTTTACTGTGCGGTAAACTGGAATTTATGAATGAACGTTCCTTTGTTTTTTATGAATCCGGATACTTATTATTATTGAGGTTGCTGTCATTACAACCAGTAACACATAATATAACGGACCTTGATTGATATCTACCACTCCCATCAATGTGTTTGTCCATCCGTGTAGGATCATACAGAACATGACAGCTCTAGTGATATCATAAACCATAGATAACCAATAGCTGAGTGCCAATCCTAAGACCGCAAACCAAATAAATGACATGCTCTGATGTGAATTGCCTTCTATGAACCAGAGTGGAATATGCCAAATGATCCATACGATTCCAACGATTAATGTTGCTAAAGGTGCAGAAACTTTCTTCTCCAGAATCGGCAACATAGTACCTCGCCAGCCAAGTTCTTCGTTGCCACCGTACAGAAGTGCAGTCTGTATAAATATGATGAATACCACAACTGCAGCTATCGGCGATCTGGGGATTGAAGACAGTAGTCCCTCTGAGCAAATGAAGAATACTATTGTTTCAACTATAACTGCAACAAGAATTGTCAGCCAGTTCTTTTTCGTATTGTTAAATAGGAACCGCCTTAAATTCTTCCGGGTAAAACCACCTTCCATGCAGATACAGGCGGCAATTGTCGGTCCAAATCCTCCAATTGTAAAAATAATCATCGGAAACACATTTGACTCCGTTAACGATGTGACTTTAACCAACAGAGCATCTCCCCACCAGCAAACCCAGGTGATGAGGAATGTGATTATCAAATATTTTGTTAGTCGTTTCTTATCCATTGTACCTTCCTTCACAAATTCTGATTTGTCAAATACATCTGTTTTTTCATCCGAGAAAATTTATCTAGATGTTGGTTTTTTGTTGTGTGGTAAACTGGAAGTTATATATATCCTCTGTACATTGCCTCTTTTATCAATTTAGGCTGGATCAATGGATATGTCCATTCTTTTGGCAATTCATCAGATATCAGTATCTTCTCTATCTCGCTGTGTAAAACTTCTTCAAACTTGGTTATATTGGCAAAATACAACATTCCATACATTTCTTCACCAGTATCATTGACTCTGTTTCTGCCAGTAACTGAATATACACACACCGGTTCTATTGTAAAGTCGATTGTTCCCGTTTCCTCGTACAGTTCTCTTTTGGCTGTATCAAGAATAGACTCTCCAGGCTCCCTGTGACCACCGGGAACTTCAAAGGTATTCCTTTCTTTGTGCTTGCAAAATACCAATTTGTTAAAAGTTTTTGAAATAATAACGGCAAACTTGAGTAAGTTATCATCTATTGTATCATAAAATTTTACTTCCATTACAGTCTTTCCTCCATAAAATTCCGATTTGTCGAACACATCTATTTTTTCATCCGTGAAAATTCATCCGGATGTTAGTTCTTTGTCGTGTGGTAAGTTGGAATTTCAATTTTCTACCTTTGATAAAGAATCTCCAAATCTCCATCGACAAATCCAGCTGCAATTGCTTCGTATTTTTTTAATGCTTCTGCATACTTTCCATTTGAAATATATTGTCTGATCATTTTGCAAGAAACATCCAGAATTTCTTCCCATTCGGCATGTTGTTTCCAGGAAAATCTATTTTCTCCAGAGCAAAATGTTTCTTCACAGCACCAATCTTCCTCTTCTTCATCAAAACAGGATGCACCAATCAGTTGTATCGACCAACAGAAATCGGCTTCTTCGTAAAGATTAAAATTGAGGGCTACTCCTGGTATGGGCATATTTTCTTCCAATACCCCATTCAGCCATTTTTCAAAAGCTTTATACATCGTTTCTCCTTTGTAATTCGTAAAATCGCCATTTAATTATCGGATGATGTTTTTGTTAATACACCATCAACCAACTGATAAACTCTATCTTTATTGATTGCCATCTTCTTCTCTATTTCCTTTTCTAAATCAATATCAAGAATTTCAGATAATCCCATAAGATAAATAGCAATATCAGCAAGTTCTTCTCCGACAGTTATTTTATTTTTACGCCATGCATCATATGCTTCTGCAACTTCACCATAGAGTAAACAAAATTCTTCGTGAACATCTGTAACATTAAAGCCCTTATTCAGCTTGTTTTGATATATCTCTTTTTGCATTTCGTTTATTTTCATTTTTTGTATCTCCTCCAGATTTGGATTTATAGAATACAGCGATTCTCTTCCTCTGAAAAGCCATTTCTGAACCGTTATCTTTCAAAATACCACTTAAAAAAATACCACCGTAATTCATTCAAATTACGGTGGATTTTCTGGCGGAGACGGTGGGATTCGAACCCACGTGCCCTTGCGGACAACCTGATTTCGAGTCAAGCTCGTTACGACCACTTCGATACGTCTCCATACTGTTGGAATAGCGTCTAGAAAAGAACGCATACTACTTTTATAGTATACCATGCCGTTTGCAGAAAAGCAAGTCCTCTTTGAGAATTTTGTGAAAATTACTGAATCTATGCAGAAATAAAGCTGGTTGATTGTGAAAAATGCTTTTTTTCTGTCGTTTGATTGACAGCATTTCAAAAAAGTACTAAAATAATAGTAAAATTCGACTATGATTCTTTTCCATCTGGAGGCTTTTTATGAAAACATCCTTAAAAACAACGATTCAAACATTTTGCCACGACCTTTCTGCAAAAACGCGGATTACCGTTCTATGTTGCGGGTGCTTTTTGGTATTGACAGGATTCTTGCTGGTATTTTTAATGCTCTGTCCGGTCAAGAAAGAAAATCTTTCTAACCATGCCAACGAAAACTTGATGTCTGCTATTACAACCAGTGCTCCAACCGCAACCACAACGGCAGAGGAAACAACAACATTCAAGCGGACACGGAAAACAACTGATAAGAAACGTGCTCGTTCCACCACGCAGACCACTGTGAAAACAGAACTGATAGAAACCGAAGAACCGCTGATGACAGAAGAAAACAATTCAGACGACCTCTATAGCAATGATTACAATAATAATTATAATTACAACTATGGTTATGACAACAGCTACAACAACGGCTATGATAACAGTTATAATAATGGTTATGACAACGGTTATAATAATGGCAATGGTTATTACGAGCCGGCAACTGATGCACCGAATTATGACTCGGTTCCAGACCCAGAACCAATTCCAAGCGAGGGCGATGCAGGCGGATCGGATCTTGGATTCTAAAAAAATAATTTTTTCAAGTTTCACTTGACAAACTGCAAAAAAACCGTTATAATAAAATCTGTAAAAGGGAGTAGCTGACAAGAATTTGTTTCTTGTTTATGCGGCGTCAATACGATTGCAGATTTCTGCGATCCGCTTCATAAGTTCAAAGCTATGCCTCGCAAGAATGGCATATGTGGAAAATGGCAAGACTTTTACTGAATAAATGGCAGCCTTAATGGGTGAAGTGTCGATTTATTCAGTAAGAGCCTTGCCTTTTTTGCTGCCAAAAAAAGATGAAAGGAAGTTTTCCCATGGCAAACAAATCCCCCTATCAACAACCCCTGAACGACCTGTATGCAGTGTACCACTCCAGCCGAGAGGGTTTGAGTACCGCACAGGCAAACCAAAACCGGGAACAGTTCGGTAAAAATCAGCTGGCACAGAAAAAGAAGAAGCCAGTCTGGATGATTTTTCTCGAACAGTTCAAAGATTTTCTGGTTATTATCCTGATTATTGCTGCCATTATTTCTGCAATTACCGGAGAACTGGAAAGCACCATTGTCATTCTGGTTGTCATCACCATGAATGCGATTTTGGGCACCGTGCAGACGGTCAAAGCGGAAAAGTCGCTGGACAATTTGAAATCGCTATCTGCTCCGCATGCAAAAGTTCTGCGAGATGACACAACGGTTTTGCTCCCAGCAGCAGAATTGGTTGTTGGCGATGTCATTTTGCTGGAGGCTGGCGACCAAGTTCCGGCAGATGCTCGTATTTTAGAGGCTGCATCGTTGCAGACCAATGAAAGTGCACTGACAGGTGAAAGTACCAACGTAGAAAAAGAATGCTGTGAGATTCCGCAGGAAGTTCCGTTGGGCGACCGGAAGAATATGGTTTATTCCGGCGGTTTTGTCACCTATGGACGGGGTGTCTGTCTGGTCACGAATGTGGGCATGGAAACGGAAGTCGGAAAGATTGCAGCATTGATGCAGAACGCTTCGGAACGCAGAACGCCTTTGCAGCGGACGCTTGACCAGTTCGGCCAGAAACTGTCGATTGCAATTTTGGTCATTAGTGCGATTGTATTTCTGTTGGAATTGTTCCGTGTCGATGTTCTGAACTTCGACAGCATTATGAATGCTCTGATGTTTGCGATTGCTCTGGCAGTTGCAGCCATTCCGGAAGCCCTCAGTTCGATTGTTACCATCGTGCTTTCATTCGGGACACAGAAGATGGCAAAAGAACATGCTATTATGCGAAAATTGCAGGCAGTCGAGGGATTAGGCTCTGTTTCTGTTATTTGCTCAGATAAGACCGGAACACTGACCCAGAATAAAATGACCGTTCGGAAAATCGTTGCCCATGGACACAGCATTGCAGAAGAAGATGTGAATCTGGAAAACGATGATGAAAAGTGGTTGATTATCGCATCTGTTCTGTGTAGTGATGCAACCTGTCAGGGAGAAACTGAAATTGGTGACCCAACAGAAACAGCATTGATTCGCTTTTCTCAGAAAAACGGTATGCAGGCAGAAGACCTCCGCAGCCAGTATCCTCGTCTTGCAGAAATTCCGTTTGATTCTGACCGAAAATTGATGTCCACCTTGAACCAGACCCCACAGGGAAAGATTCTCTTCACAAAGGGTGCAGCAGATGTTCTGACAGAACGGATGCTGATTACTACGGAAGAAAAGGAAAAGATTCATAAGCAAGTGGAAGCCCTCTCCAAACAGGGGCTGCGGTTGCTCTGCTTTGCAGGAAAGCCATTCGATGGCGATACTATCTCGCTGGAAGACGAAACAGACTTGCAATATATGGGCTTGATTGCCATGATGGATCCGCCACGTCCGGAATCAGCAGAGGCAGTTGCAGCCTGCAAGGCAGCAGGGATTAAGCCAGTGATGATTACAGGCGACCACGTTGTAACCGCTGCGGCAATTGCAAAGGAAATCGGCATTCTGGAGCAGGAAACCGAAGCTGTAGAGGGTTCTGCATTGGATGCCTATACAGATGAACAGCTGGTGGACTTTGTCAAGGATAAGTCGGTTTATGCTCGTGTTACTCCAGAACACAAAATCCGGATTGTACGGGCTTGGCAGGCTCGAAATTGTATGGTTGCCATGACAGGGGACGGTGTAAACGATGCTCCAGCACTGAAACAGGCAGATGTCGGCGTAGCGATGGGCATTACCGGAACGGAAGTTTCCAAAGATGCTGCAGCAATGGTTCTGACAGACGATAACTTTGCAACGATTGTCAAGGCAATTGAAAACGGTAGAAACCTTTATGAAAATATCAAGCGTGCCATTTTGTTCCTGCTCTCTGGTAACTTGGCAGGAATTCTGGTCGTGTTGGCTTGTGCTCTTGCTGGACTGGGACAGCCGTTTGCAGCGATTCACCTGCTCTTTATCAACCTCTTGACGGACTCTCTGCCGGCAATCGGCTTGGGCTTAGAACCGCATCAGGCAAGCGTTATGCGGAAAAAGCCCCGTCCTGCAAATGAATCCATTCTGACAAAACCATTCTTGATTTCCACGGGATATTCCGGCTTGATTATCGGAATTATGACTTTTCTTGCTTATGTGTTCGGCAGAAGTGAGGGTGGCGATTATCTGGGCATGACAATGGCGTTTGCAACACTTTGTATGTCCCGCTTGTGGCATGGCTTCAGCTGCAAGTCCGAAGAACCGGTACTGTTCCGGAAGCAGATGATTAACAACCCATTTGGCTTGCTGGCATTCTTTGCCGGCATGATTTTAATCAATGCAGTTCTGTTAGTTCCACCGTTGAAGAGCTTGTTCAGCATTGCCAGCCTGACTGGTTTGCAGTATGCATGGATTCACATTTTCAGCTTTGGTTCAATGATTCTGATTCAGATTGTAAAGTTTGTGAAATCTATGGTGCAGCGGTCTGCGTCATAATGACATACGAACAAAAATGTAAAAAAATTATGAATCCTCTTGACAAATCCGAACGAAGTGACTATAATAAAAGCATCTTAAAATTCTTAGAGCAAAGGCAAGTAACCTGCTGAGCGGCAACAGAGAGAGTCAGGGATGGTGGGATCCTGATATGGAAGCGGTATGGTGAATGGATTTGTGAGAAGCACAGGGAATCCAAAAAATTTGGTAGTAACTGTCGCCGTATGTCCTACGTTATCGGGATAAGAATATATCCGGTGAAAGTCCGGCGTATTCGGAAAGAGGGAAACAGCATTCCGGCAAAGTAGAATGATGTTTCTGAAATTGGGTGGCAACACGTTAAGGATTTTACGCCTGACGTCCCATAGCAGTGGGATGTCAGGCGTTTTTTGTTTTTTCTGCATCTCCATCAAGGACAATCGTGACTTTGATTTGACAATATAGAACAATATTCATCATTTTCTTATAAGGAGGAAAGCATATGCTTACACCATCATTGGAACAAGTGAAACAGCTTGCCAAACAGTATAATACCATTCCCGTTTTCTATGATTTCTCTGCGGACAATCAGACCCCAATCAACTTGTATCGGGCAATGTCTGAGGGTGCAAAGAATGCCTTTATTTTTGAGAGCGTGAACAACGGCGAACAGTGGGGACGGTATTCTTTTGTTGGAGCAAATCCGAAACAGGAAATTCAGATGCATGGCACAACGGCTTGCATTCTGGAAAACAACCAGAAGAAAACATTCATGGTGGAACATCCCATTCTGTTCTTGAAAGAACGAATGGCACAATATTCCGCTCCGGTTTTGCCGGATGCACCGAATTTTACTGGCGGATTGATTGGCTATTTCGGATATGATACCGTGCGGTATATGGAAAAGACCTTGGTGAATGTTCCGGAAGATGACATTCACATGCCAGACTGCGATTTGTTCTTATATGAAGAACTGGTTGCTTATGACCACCTGAAACACAACGGGATTGTGATTCAGAACTTGCACACAGATGGCAACTTGGATGCCCAGTATGCAGCAGCTCTCTGGAGAGCCGAAGAACTGGCACAGAAGATTCGCACTTATAACCCAACACCAAAGCCAACCTTGAAAACAGGAACTGCCATCGTACATTCCAATACGAGCAAGGATGCCTATATGGACATCGTTCGGCAGGCAAAGGAACACATTGTGAACGGCGATATTTTCCAGATTGTTCTTTCCCAGCGGTTTGAAATCCAGAATCCGCCGGATAGCTTTGATGTTTACCGGAAATTGCGGGTCAGCAATCCATCCCCGTATCTCTATTATTTCCATACACCAACTTATGATGTTGCCGGAGCTTCTCCGGAAATGCTGGCAAGCGTAAAGAATGGCACGATTCACAATCGCCCAATTGCCGGAACAAAGCCACGGGGCAAGACCAGAGAAGAAGATATGCAGAATGAAACCGATTTGCTGGCAGACCCGAAGGAACGGGCAGAACATACGATGCTCGTTGACCTCGGAAGAAACGATGTCGGTAAGGTTTCTGAATTTGGCAGTGTTTCCGTAACTCGCTACATGGTAACAGAACGGGCATCCAAGGTCATGCATTTGGTTTCGGATGTAGAGGGAACACTGCGGAAAGACTTGACCGCTTTGGATGCACTGATGGCAATTCTGCCAGCTGGAACACTTTCCGGTGCTCCAAAAGTACGGGCAATGGAACTGATTGACCAGTTTGAACCGAAAAAGCGTGGCTTGTATGGCGGTACGGTTGGTTATCTCGGATTCAATGGCAATATGGATACCTGCATTGCGATTCGAACTGTGCTCTTTACCAATCAGAAAGCATATGTACAGGCAGGAGCTGGCATTGTAGCGGACTCTGTGCCGGAAAATGAATACTATGAAACCGTAAATAAAGCATTGGCAGTCATCAATGCCATTAAGGAGGCAGCACAATGATTCTGTTTTTGGATAATTATGATTCTTTCACTTACAACCTGTATCAGTATATCGGGGAATTGTATCCGGATATTCAGGTAGTTCGGAACGATGAAATCACATTGGAAGAAATCGAAGCCATGCATCCGGATGCACTCTTGATTTCTCCGGGGCCGGGCTATCCGAAAGATGCTGGTATCTCGATTCCAGCGATTCAGAAGTTTGCCGGAAAAATGCCGATTCTGGGTATTTGCTTAGGACATCAGGCAATTGCAGAGGCATTCGGCGGAAAGATTGTCAAGGCAGAACACCTCATGCACGGCAAAGCAAGCAACATTGCAATTGATAATCAGTCGGTTCTGTTTGCAGGGCTGCCGCAGGTGATTGCTTGCGGTCGGTATCATTCCCTGATTGTGGAAGAAGCATCGCTGCCATCTTGCCTGCGTATCACCGCACGGGATGAAAATGGGCAGATTATGGCACTGGAACATACCAAGTTCCCGATTTATGGCTTGCAGTTCCATCCGGAATCCATTTTGTCGGAAGACGGAAAGGAAATCCTGATTCGATTCTTGAACCTGCTGCCGGGCGTTTCGATTCCGACCAAGCAGCAGACACCGCAGCAGCCGAAGAAAGCGTTGCTCCCATATGCAGAAAAGGTTCTGAACGGCGGAAATCTGACCGAAACCGAAGCCATGGAAGCCATGGATTTGATTATGAGCAATGCGGCAACTGATATTCAAATTGCAGAATTTCTCACTGCTCTGCGAATGAAGGGCGAAACCATTGAAGAAATCACTGGATTTGCAAAGGGCATGCGGGCAAAGGCAAAGACTGTTCCAAATTGCAAGGATGCGATTGATATTGTCGGAACGGGCGGCGATTGCTCGAACTCCTTCAATATTTCTACCACTTCTTCTTTCATCATTGCAGCAGCTGGAGCAAAGGTTGCCAAGCACGGCAACCGCAGCGTGTCCAGTAAGAGCGGTGCAGCAGATGTGTTGGAACGGCTCGGTGTAAAAATTCAGACCACACCGGAACAGGCTGCCAACTGCATTCACGAAATCGGCATTTCATTCCTGTTTGCACAGAGCTATCACGGTTCGATGAAATACGTTGCCAAATCAAGAAAAGAAATGGAAACTCGTACCGTATTCAATATTTTAGGACCGCTTGCAAATCCGGCTGAAACCGATTATATTTTGCTGGGCGTTTATAGCGATGACTTGATTCCGGTGATGGCAAAGGTGCTCTGCGGTCTGGGCATTCGTCATGCAATGGTCGTACACGGAGAAGATGGATTCGATGAAATTTCAATTTCCGCTCCGACAAAGGTTGCAGAAATCAAGGACGGCGGTATTTTTGAATACACCATCACACCGGAACAGTTCGGGTTGCCACTGGCAGAAAAGGAAGAAGTTGTTGGCGGTTCTCCGGAAGAAAATGCACTGATTACACAAGGCATTCTGGCTGGAACGATTCGGGATGCAAAGCGGAACATCGTTCTGCTGAATGCTGGCTGTGCTCTCTATGTGGTTGGTCAGGCTGGCAGCATCGGCGATGGCGTTGCACTGGCAGCAGAGATGATTGACAGCGGTGCAGCACTGGCAAAGTTAGAGGAACTCAAGCAGTTTACCAATGCTCTGGCATAAGAAAGGAGCAGGCTTATGATTTTAGATGAAATTGTTGCAAAGCGAAAAGAACAGCTTGCACGGGAATTACAGAGAACCGACCGGGAAACCATGCGGAAACTGGCATTGCAGACGGAACGGGAAGTATATTCATTTCCGGATGCTCTGAAAACCGGACGGCTTTCCATCATTGCAGAAGTCAAGAAAGCATCGCCTTCGAAGTCAGTTATCTGTGCAGACTTTCATCCGGTCGAGCAGGCAGCTGCTTATGAACGTGCCGGAGCAGATGCGATTTCCTGCCTGACCGAGGAACATTATTTTCAGGGCAGCAGCGATTATTTTCGGGCGATTCGGGAGGCAGTTTCCATTCCAATGCTGCGGAAAGATTTCATTATTGACACCTATCAAATTGATGAAGCACGGGTTATGGGAGCAGATGCTATTCTGTTGATTGCAGCCATTCTGGACGCTCCAACGATGCGGCATTTTTACGAATATGCAACGGAATTGGGACTGCATTGTCTGTTTGAAGCACACAATGAAGCGGAAATGGAGCAGGTGCTTGCTTGTGGTGCAAAAATCTGCGGCATCAATAACCGCAACTTGAAAAATTTTGTGGTTGATTTAAAGACCACAGAACGGTTGGCAGCAATGGTTCCGAAAGATTGCATTTTGGTTTCGGAAAGCGGTATGCAGACGCATGAAGATTTGGCAGCTGTTCGCAAATATGGGGCAGATGCGGTATTGATTGGGGAAACCTTGATGCGGAGCGGAAATATTGCCGTTGCCATGCAGCAGCTGCGGGAGAACTTATGAGGATTAAGTTTTGTGGAATCCGGCGGTTGGAGGATGTTGCAGCCGTGAATCTCTGCCAGCCGGATTATATGGGTATGATTTTAAGCGGTGGTTTTCGCCGGAGCATTTCTCAGGAGCAGGCACAACGCTTGGTACAGGAAAAATCGGATGCAATTGCAGCGGTTGGGGTATTCGTAAATGAATCATCAGAAACCATTTGCCGTATGGCAGAGCAGTTGCACTTGCAGGTGATTCAGTTGCATGGCAATGAATCGGCAGAGCAGATTCAAACCTTGCAGCAGAAAACCGGCTTGCCAGTCTGGAAAGCCCTTCGCATTGGCACGCTGGAAGAACTTGAAGCCGCCGGAACAAATCCGGCAGATTGCCTGATTCTAGAGGGAAAGATGGGTGCAGGGATTGGCGGAACAGGTGTTTGTGCAGACTGGGAGCTGCTCGCCCGACACAGCTGGAATCGTTCGTTTTTTCTGGCAGGTGGGTTGCAACCGGAAAATGTTTTGGAGGCAATTGCAACGGTTTCTCCCACGGGCGTTGATTTTTCCAGCGGCATTGAAGAGGACGGCGTAAAATCACTGAGAAGAATGAAACAATTGATGACATTGATACGAGGAGCGTAGAATTATGGGTAAAGTAGGAAGATATGGAATGTTCGGCGGACAGTATGTTCCCGAAACGGTCATGAATGCGGTACACGAATTGGAAGCCGCCTATGAAGAAGCAAAGGCAGACCCGACTTTCTGGGAAGAATACCGCACACTCTGTCGGGATTATGCAAACCGTCCATCCCTGTTGTATTATGCAGAACGGATGACAAAGGACTTGGGCGGCTGCAAAATCTATCTGAAGCGGGAAGATTTGAACCACACAGGTGCACACAAAATCAATAATGTATTGGGTCAGATTCTGCTGGCAAAGCGGATGGGCAAAAAGCGGATTATTGCGGAAACCGGTGCTGGTCAGCACGGTGTTGCAACGGCAACCGCTTGTGCCCTGTTTGACTTGGAATGCGAAGTCTTCATGGGGAAAGAAGACGTGGAACGGCAGAAGCTGAACGCTTACCGGATGGAACTGCTGGGGGCAAAGGTTCGCAGCGTTAACAACGGAACGGGTACGCTGAAAGATGCCATCAACGAAGCAATGCGGGATTGGGTCACCAACATTGACACCACTTATTATTTGATTGGCTCGGTAATGGGGCCGCATCCGTATCCGATGATGGTTCGGGACTTCCAGAAGATTATTGGCGAAGAAGCAAAGCAGCAGTTGCAGGAAAAAGAAGGCGTGCTGCCGGATTGTGTCGTTGCCTGCGTTGGCGGTGGCTCGAATGCCATGGGCATGTTCTATGATTTCATCCCGAATGAAAGCGTTCGGCTGGTCGGTGCAGAAGCTGCCGGAAAGGGCGTGGATACTGCTCTGCACGCTGCAACGATTGCAAAGGGCAAGTTGGGAATCTTCCACGGCATGAAGTCCTATTTCCTGCAAAATGATGAAGGACAGATTGCACCGGTATTTTCGATTTCTGCCGGTCTGGATTATCCGGGCATCGGGCCAGAGCACGCAAATCTTTATCAAACTGGACGGGCAGACTATGTTGCCATTACGGACGAAGAAGCTGTTCAGGCGTTGGAATATCTGTCGAAAAAAGAAGGTGTTATTCCGGCAATTGAATCAGCACATGCTGTTGCAGCTGCAATGAAGATTGCACCGACTATGAGAAAAGACCAAATTATGATTATCTGCCTGTCCGGTCGTGGGGACAAGGATATGCAGCAAATCGCACAATACAGAGGAGTGAAGATTGATGACTGAGAATCGAATTGACCGCACTTTGCAGGCATTAAAACAACAGGGGAAAAAGGCACTGATTCCGTTTGTAACAGCTGGACACGGCGGATATGACCGTACGGAACAGCTGGTATTGCAGATGGAAAAAGCCGGTGCAGATATTATTGAACTGGGCGTTCCGTTTTCTGACCCGATTGCAGAAGGTCCTGTTATTCAGCACGCCAGCGAACAGGCTTTGAAGCAGGGAACAACCTTAGCAGGTATTTTTGAACTGGTTAAGCGGCTGCGGAAAAAAACCGATATGCCGTTGCTGCTGATGATGTATCTGAATACGATTTTCTCTCATGGAACAGAGGAATTTTTCCGCACCTGTCAGGAAATTGGCATTGATGGGGTCATTGTGCCGGATATGCCGTTTGAAGAAAAGGACGAGATTCAGGGCAGTGCTGACAAGTATCACATTCACAACATCAGCTTGGTAACACCGGCAAGTGAAGGCAGAATTCAGATGATTGCAGAGGATGCAACCGGATTCCTGTATTGTGTTTCCTCGAATGGTGTAACAGGTATGCGGACAAAGTTCCAGACGGATTTCTCTGCATTCTTTGCACCAATTCATAAGTATGCAAAGATTCCGTGCATGGTTGGGTTTGGAATCTCCAGCCCAGAAGCTGCAAAGCAGATGAGCCAGTATTGTGATGGGGTCATTGTGGGCAGTGCCATTGTCAACATGGTTGAACAGTATCAGGAACAAGCACCGGAAAAGGTGTATGAATTTGTAAAATCCCTGCGGACAGCACTGGACGAATAAACGGTGATTTAATTTTTTAAGAGCTAAGCAGGCAGAATGATGAAATCTGCCTGCTTGTTGTTTTAATTTCACTGCAGTAATGCGACGATACAGAAAAAAACAAAATTCGATAATTTTTTTGAAAAAACGCTTGACAAATACAGCGGAATGTGATATACTATATAAGTCGTCATGAGTAAGACGCAAAACAGTCTGAAAGAAGTTCAGAAAAATTTTTTTGAGAAATTTGAAAAAAAGACTTGACAAACACAAAAAAGTGTGATATAATAAATAAGTCGCTGAACAACAGATGACAAGATGAAATATTGGGGTGTCGCCAAGTGGTAAGGCAGCGGACTCTGACTCCGTTATTCCGAGGGTTCAAATCCTTCCACCCCAACCAAATGAAAACCAGATGCAATGCATCTGGTTTTTTGTTTTTCAAGTATCGTACTGGGATGTTGATTCTTGTCCATGTGAAATTGAAATATGAAAAAGAAAAAGCGTATCCGCAAATGGAATGTTCAGCGGACACGCTTTTTGATTAGCAATCAGATTGATTCTGTTTCATTGCTGGAACTGGAGCTTGTGGAGAAGTCCAACTTGAACGGGTCATACTTTTTGAGTGCTCGGTCACTCTGCTGGTCGATGTTCAAAGCGTTTGCCATTTCTTTCTTGTCATTGGTAAAAGTATCTGAGTACTTTTTAAAGGCACAGTTTTCAATGAAACACGACATAGAAACAAGAAAAAAGCGTATCCGCAAATTGAAACTGTGGACACGCTTTTTGACTTTTAACAATCAAATTGGTTTTATTTAATTGCTGGAACTAGAGCTGGAAGAGAAGTCCAACTTGAACGGGTCATACTTCTTGATTGCCCGATCACTCTGCTGGTCGATGTTCAAAGCGTTTGCCATTTCCTTCTTGTCATCGGTGAAATTATCCCAATACTTTCTAGAGGCAACAGCCTTCATCTGGTCTTCTGTCCAGAGGTCATCATCTGTCATTCGCTTGGTGATGTCAAACCGAACAATCAGGTAATAAGCTTCGTCATCTTCTACGATAAACGGAACATCCGTCTTTGCATCGTTGAAAATTGCTTCATAGGCTTTCTTAGACGGTGTATAGTTAATGGAATCTTCGTTATCCTTGTCCTTTTCATCCGTTGTAGAAACCTTTGTGATAATGCTTTCGTTTGCATACGGTGCAGTAGTCGTGGTGGTTTCTGTGGTATCAGAACTTTCTTCCTCTGTTGCACCGGAAACGGTTGTGGTTGTTGTTTCATCGGAACTGTCTGCGTCAGATGCTGCACGTGTTACGGTTTCTTCTGTGTCCGCAGTGGTTTCTGCTTCGGAATCCGATTCTGCATCTGCAGCAACAGTTGTAACAGTGATTGTTTCTGCGGAAGTGGTTGTTGCAGTCGTTGCAGTGGTGGTTGCTGGAATTTCATTTCCGTTTTCATCTGTTGCAGAAGTTGCGGTTGCAGCAGCAGCTTCTTCGGAAATAGAAGTCACATAAGCGTTGTATTCTTCCTGAATGGTATCCATTTTGTCGTTGATGGCATCTTCATCCTTCAGTGTTTTCAGAACGTTCAGGTAATCTTCTACCATGCTCTTCATTTCTTTTTTGCCGTCATCTTTCAGCAAATCGCCGTTGCCGTCTTTCAGGTTGAAGGTGATGTAACGAACACGAGCATCATTGTCTTCGTAGTATTCTTTCAGTTCGTCTTCCGTAACGCCCTTTTCACCATCTGCACCATAATAATGCTGGAACAGTTCCTGTTCTTTGTAGGTAGAAAGGAAGATATCCTGAACGGAGGATTCTGCAATTCCGTTCTTTTCAAAGGTTTCGCCGCTGCTGTCCCAAGCAGAGCTGATGTAGTTCTTCACCTGATTGGTCTGTTCGGTGGTCAGTTCCAGACCCTTTGCATCGAAGTCTTTCTGAATCGCAACGAATTCCTTGCAATATTCCATCGTGCGGTCTTTGATCCAAGTTTCCGCATCTTTGCCGTCAATCGTCTGTGCCTTTACCACTTCTTCATCAGTGGTGTCCAAGTCAGAATTCTGTTTTTGAATGGTGCTGGTTGCTTCGGTATAAGCCTGATAAGAATAATAGATGTAAATACCAGCTTTGATTTTTACGCCGTCAATTGTCAGCGGGTAAGCAAGTGCCTGATTGCCGCATCCAACACAGGAAACAGCAGCTGCAGCAGCTACAACCGTAGCCGCAAGTTTTTTCCATTTAATCATGGTATCTCGTTCCTCCATTTACACGAATCCTTCGATTCTGTGTGTATTTTTTCCCATCCAGATAACTTTTTTGGAATAGGACAATATAAAAGTAGTATAGCACACGGCTGAAACTTTGTCAAGGTTTTCTCTGTTTTTCTGGTGGTTTCTGCTGGACTTGCAGCCTTTTCATGAAAAAGCAAACAGAAATAGAAGAAATACGAAAAACAGGAGAACAGGACTGCGAAAAATTACCGAATCAGGCTGGAAATATCAGAAAAAATATACAAAAATAGTTGAAAAATTTTATACACTATGCTATAATAAGACCATTGGAAAAATTTCTGAGGGAAAAGGAGTCAGGATGATGAAACGAAAATCGTTACAAACGGCATTGCTGGCGGCAGTTATGGGCGTGGTATCCATGCCGCATGCAGTACTTGCAGCAGATGCCCCATCGGAAGCAGCGGCGGCAGTCAATGCGTGGATTGGGTATCAGCTGCGGGACGATGCCGGACAGTATTTGACGGTTGCCAACGGAGCAGCGGAAACAGGCAGCCAGATTCTTTCATATGCCGCAAATGGCGTTGCAGCGTATAATATCTGGTACTTTACAGAAACGGGGACGGGAATTTATACCTTGAAATCCTCGCTCAGTGAGGGCGAATTTTATGCAACAGCTTCTGACCGACAGACGTTGGAACTGCAATTGCAACAAGATGGTATGCAGCAGCAGTTTACTTGTACTGAAGTGGGCATGAATCGCATTCACTTGCAGCAAAATGAAACAGATTTTGGAACTTATACATTAGAGCCGGTCACTTGGCTGAAGCCGGGCGATGTCAACCGAGATGGAGTTGTGAACGTGCTGGATTTGTCACTGGTGAAACGATTGGTGTTACAGGGGGAAAGTTCCGATTTTTGTGCAGCAGCCTTGGCAGATGTGGACGGGAATGGAACATTGGATGCAGCAGATCTTGCAGCCTTGCAGGGCTTTTTGATGCAGCGGCAGACTGCATTCCCAGCCGAAACCGTAACACTGCCGGAAAATACGATTTTCCCAGTGGTTGAACCGGAACAGACAACGACCACAACAAGCATTGCAACCACAACCACAGCACCAGAAGAAACCACTACCACAACGACAACCACAACCGATTCCAAACAGACCTTGACGATTGCAGATATGCCAGCAAGCTATCAGTCTGCTGCGGATTGGATTTGGACAAATCGAGTAGAACGGGAACAGTCCACCGTTCGCCGAAATACTTTGTTTGATCAGATTGTTGCCGGAAATGGCGAATTGCATTATGTTGTTCGCTGGCAGTCTTATAAAACCGTATCGTTGGAACAGCGGAAACAGTTTGAAAAATTGGTGGAAGATAGCATCAACGCTTGGACAGACTGGCTGAAAGATTATGAAGATTGGCCATATGACCATGTTACTGTGAAAATTGTCGGCTGGGCAGTTTTAGACCGGAATTGTCTGTTGGATTTGCAGCCAGATGAAGTGGTCTATGATTCTTTGATTAGCGATTACGACAGCAGTGGGGACACGTCCAACGGCTATGAAACCATTCCGGATAAGTTGCCGAGTGCACCGACAGAACTTTCCCGCATGGATCACTTCATGGATACTAGCTATGTTTATCCGGGCGAACGGTTTGACATGTATCTCTGGGCAACGCAGGGCTTCCCATCCATTGGCGGATGCGGCGGCGACTGGGGACAGCGACTGTCAGATGATGCCTATTTGAATATGCTGGATGGAACGGGTCTGCATGTGCTGGAGCATGAATTGGGGCATGGATTTGGCATGACGGACTTCTATGGCGGAGAAGGGGAATTGGATGGATTCCCACCGGGAGGATTCCCGGGCGGCTCTTCGCTGATGATGGCAGGTTCTTCTATGCAGATCACCGACTTTGATGGTTGGATGCTGCGGTATTTCTGGGATAAGATTCATTTGGAAGAGGGAAGATTTTCGTATTAAATAAAATTTGTGAAGATGAAAATGAGATAGAAAAACGCACATTATCAGAATGAAAGATTCTGGCGGTGTGCGTGTTTGTTTATCGTTCAAATAATTCACTATGGCTGCCGGTTCGGGTGAGATACAGAAAGAGTGTATCTTCTGCAATTTCATAAATGAGAAGCCAATCGGGTTGAATGTGGCATTCCCGACATCCAGCGTAATTTCCTGTTAAAGCATGGTCACGGTTTTTTTCTGGAAGTGGAATGCCGTCTGCCAGTTGCTGCAAGACTTTATTCAGCAAGTCTAAATTTTTGTTTTGCTTTTGTGCCTTTTTTAAATCTCGTTTAAATTGTGTGGTTGGTTTTAAGGTGTATTTCATTGCAGCAAGTCCTTCATCATAGTATCAACATCTGTATATCCCGGGTATCGCTCAGGATGTTGCTTCATTTCGGAAACTTCTTTTAAAGCTGCTGCTGTTTCTTCGTTCGGAATAGAAGATTCTGTTTGAAAGCTATGAATGAAGAGCAGCAGTGCTTTCAGCTGTGTTTCTGTCAATGTATCTAATTCTTGCATCAATTGTTCTTTTGTACTCATAGAGATTCCTCCTTATATAAAAAGCAATCTGAAATCCATTCTATCTATTTGTAGTATAGCAGAATGATAGAAAAAAGTCAAGAAATGCAATCTTTTTTGACAGAAAAATCTCCGCACATTTTCGCCTGTTTCTGCATATCATACAGAAGCAGGCGGTTTTTCAATCCGCTGATAAAAGGAGGACGCTGATATGTGTGGAATCACTGGAATGGTCACTTGGCAAGAAGATGTTGCCCGATATCAAGCCGATTTAAAACGAATGCAGGCAGTTCTAAGCAATCGAGGTCCTGACCAGCAGGGAATGTATCAAGATACCCACTGTGCAATGGCACACACTCGGCTGGCTGTCATTGATGTGGAACGGGGAAAACAGCCGATGACACGGCAGACTGCAACCGAAACCTATACGCTGGTTTATAATGGAGAACTCTATAATACACCGGAACTGCGGGAAGAATTACAAAAAGAAGGAGCAGTTTTTACTACACACTGTGATACAGAAGTTGTCTTACAGGCATACTTACACTGGGGAGCAGCTTGTACAGAGCGGTTCAATGGAATTTTTGCGTTTGCAGTCTGGGAGCAGCAGGCACAGCGGTTATTTCTTGCCCGTGACCGAATCGGTGTGAAACCATTGTTTTATGCGGAGATTCCCGGCGGATTGGTTTTTGCATCTGAAATTAAAGCACTATTGCAGCATCCAGCAGTGCCACATACCATAGACAAACATGGGATTGCACAGATTCTCTTGCTAGGCCCTGGACGGTCTGCCGGCTGCGGCGTTTTTCAGACCATCAAAGAAGTGAAACGGGCACACTGTGGCTATGCAACAGAAACCGGAATTTCCCTTGCACCTTACTGGAAATTACAGGCGAAACCGCACACGGACAACATGGAACAGACGATTGAACAGGTGCGGGAGTTGGTGAAAGATGCTGCAACCCGTCAGATGGTTTCCGATGTTCCCATTGGAACATTTTTGTCTGGCGGTTTGGATTCTAGCTTGCTTTCTTCACTTGCCAATCAGGTATTGAAGAAACGGGGAGAAGTGCTGCATACGTTTTCTGTAGACTATAAAGATAATGACCGCTATTTTCAGAAGAGCCACTTCCAGCCGAACAGTGACCCAGATTATATTCGTGCGATGATGGACTATCTGCAATGTCAGCATCATTGGACGGTTCTGGATACGCCACAGCTGGCAGCTGCTTTGATTCCAGCAATGCAGGCAAGAGATTTGCCGGGCATGGTAGATGTAGACAGTTCTCTTTATTTATTCTGCGGAGCAATTAAGGAGCAGGTAACCGTTGCCCTTTCCGGCGAATGTGCCGATGAACTATTTGGCGGATACCCTTGGTATCGAGATCCAAACATTCGGGAGCGAGATGGATTCCCATGGGCACAGAGTACCGATTATCGGATGCAGTTCCTGCGAGAAGAGTTTGCAGAGCAGATTGACGGGGCAGCGTTTGTATCGCAGGCATATCAAGAAACGATTCAGCAGGCAGATACATTGCCGGAAGATTCTCCGTTGGAACGCCGTATGCGGCAGATGATGCTGCTGAACTTAGACTGGTTTATGCAGACGCTGTTAGACCGGAAAGACCGGATGAGTATGGCGAACGCTTTGGAAGTGCGAGTGCCGTTCTGTGATTATCGGATTGCAGAGTATCTTTATAATGTGCCGTGGGAGATGAAAGAGTACAAAGGCTATGAAAAAGGGCTGCTGCGAGCAGCAATGCAGGACTATTTGCCAGAGAAAGTGCTCTGGCGGAAAAAAAGTCCGTATCCAAAGACCCACAATCCGAATTATTTGCAGGCAGTACGAGCAATGCTTGCGGCGATTTTGCAAGATCCAAAAGCACCGCTGTTCCAGTTGGTGAAACGAGAAGCAATTGAACAACTATTATTACAGCCGAGCGGTGTGCAGTGGTATGGGCAGCTGATGGCATATCCGCAGACAATTGCTTATTTCGTGCAGATGAATGCGTGGTTGCAAGCGTATGATGTGAAAATCGTCGAATAAAGGGTTGTTTTTCGGCAAAAAAGGGGCGGAGCGTTTCTCTTTGGGGAAGGGAAACGCTCTTTTTATGGATTTTTCACAAATCATCGACAAAAATAGACGAGAATCTTCTACATCGAGTGGCATTGACAAACTGAAAAAGGTATGATATAATAATAAAGCTGTCGCACGAGGAAAGGCGGCGTTAAGGAACACGAAAGTGTAGGTAAACCGGAAGCGGAAAGCTGAGGAACACCGATGCAGGGAGCAGGGTGCAGCGAAGCGGAATGGAAGAAAACTTAACGAAAGCTTTAGACGTGAGAAAGCGAAAGAAAAGATTGTATGCATTTCGTTGAGGATGTTGAGAAAAGAGAATAGATTGAAAAGAACAGAAAGAGATTTCAGTTCACAATTTATTTACTTGACAAAATCGAAGAGATGTGATATAATAAAGAAGTTGCAGCGGAGAAATGAGAATTTCGAAGCTGAGACAAAGAGAACAGAGTCTGGCAGAACTTCATGAAATGTTAAAAACATTCACAAAAAGTTCACTTGACAAAAGTTCGAAAGTATGATATAATATAAAAGTTGCAGCACGAAAGTGTGACCGACAAAAAGTTATATCAAGTACGG